>MDTB01013711.1_pt1 | contig 13732 bp, 20 predicted proteins | sample 811161 | NCBI WGS metagenome assembly MDTB01 (sample SAMN05326650, study PRJNA326480) | marine metagenome | isolation source: seawater | place: Mediterranean Sea | collected 2009
TCATAATGATGGCTTCCATGCAGACCTGCTTAAGATTGGTGATGCACGTCATCTTACTGTGCAAGAACTCAAAGATAAGCTGATAAGTTCAATCAAAGTATGGGACTTCACTGATATGCGTGATATCCGTATTGATCAGATTGATGAAATAACAAGTAAGAATAAGATGTTATTTTTTGCTTGGAATAGCTGTCTTAAAGGTCTTGGTTTTAAATCTTACAATTACTCATAAGGAGATGAATAATGAAGTATGTATATAAATCAATAAAAACTGTTGCCTGGGACTTCAGTGAGCCTACAAAGGATGTTACTCGCGATCGTGGCTTTGATGTGTATGAGCTGTTAGGCGATAGCGACACTCCTATCCGTGTAGGATGTAGCATTAATCTTAGCAGCAGGTTATATGATTACAAGAAACAAGTTCGGACTTACTATCCGGAGATTATCTCTGAGACTAAAGCTGTCAAGGTGTATAGGTTTGCTACACTAGAGATGGCCGAGACTTATGAGAGGTATCTGATAGCTAAGTTTAAGCCTAAGTATAACATCGAAGGTGTCACTAAAGGTCACACTTACGATAACAGGCCTAGAGCTGATGTCTATATGCTGAGAGCTGCATAAGGGTTCTTCATCAGGGGTGGTCTTAGGATCACCCCTCTCCTTTTGGATATATAATACATGAAAAGGGACTGGAAGCAAATCTGGGAAGAGGCTGAGAAGGCGAGTAGGCAATACGGCTCGCTCGAAGCAAAAGACTACATTGCATTGGGCTTTGTAGCAATATTCTTAATGGTGTTCGTAATACTATGACATATCTTATCATCTGGTTCTGTATATCTTTAATCCTTATAGACACTATACCACTATGAAGATAAAAAGAGGAATGTTAACACCTTGCAGATCTCTGTGCAATATCAAAGATGATGTGTGCCAGGGATGTGGCAGGACGTCTGAGCATATCCGCAATTGGCGTAGCTATGACGGGAACACTAGAGAGAAGATATGTGCCGAGATTGCTGATTGGGTGACTCCAAGAGAGTTTGGCGCATGGCAGTAGCACAAGTGCGAGAGCAAATAGTAGACAATCTTAGACAATGCTATGATCCGGAGATCAGCATAAATATATACGATCTCGGATTGATATATGATATAGACACTGACCATCTACCTAAAGTAACAATAACCCATACTCTTACGTCAGCATTCTGTCCTGCGGCAGATGACATCATAAGTGATATAGAGGCAGCTGCTGGGATGGTAGATGGAGTTGATGGTGTTGATGTGGTGACAACATTTGAGCCACCTTTTGGTCCAGAGATGATGAGCGAAGAGGCTAAACTAATGCTGGGGATAGATTGGTGAAGATAGGATTTTTTGGAGACAGTTTTTGTGAGACATATGAGTACTGGGGGCAAATAGCACTTCCATGGAAAGAGCTTGATGTAACAGGAAAGAAGAAAGACCGCAAGTTCAAAGGAATGCGTATCAATCAGATGCGGAGTGATGATGGGGATGCTGAGACATGGCTCAAGAAAATATGCGATCACTTTGATGCTGAATGTGTTCACACAGGGGTTGCTGGTACTTCAATATGGGATACTATCATAAACCAGTTCCAAGAATACATGCTAACAAAAGGACTTCCAGATGTTGCAGTGTTCTGTTGGACTGATCATACAAGACTGTATCATAAAGAACACAGAGTGATGAATTACAACGCTGTAATGAACCACAAGAATACAACAGTACCAAAGAAGACATGGCTAGCTGCAAGAATGTACTATGAAGAGCTGTTTGATATGCAGCAATCAAAGCATGCGTTCTTTGGTGCGATGCACTACTTTGATAATCTACTTGAAACGATTGAAGGTTCTGGCCATGGTCAGATGAAAGTTATCCATTGCCATAACTATGGACTAGTCAATGACTTTAATCCAGGAGATAGACATGAGTGGCGTAATCTATTGTCATATCCTCATGAGTGGAAGAATGGAAAGATGATCAAGCCATCTTTAGCTAATCTTATGGTTGAAGGTCATGTATTTGGAGATCTCTCTAAAGACGTTATTGAAATTTACAGTGCAAATCATATCCACGGAGATGATAAGAACCAAAGACTTGCAGAAGCTGTTATCAGAGCTATAGAAGATTATGATAGTAAGAAGAGAAAAAGCTACAAATACAAAGTAAGAAAACTTAGAATGACAAAAGAAATTATAGAAAATGGCAGAATACCGTTGACTTCAATTTAAAAAGGTATATAATAAACTTTGTGTCCCGGGGAAATAGTATGTACACTTTAGATACACAACAACAGCTGTTTGCAATAACCGCAGAGGAGTGTGGTGAACTAACACAGGTTTGTATGAAGATACTCCGCAAAGCCAACGTTGATGCTACATGGAATAAAAGACTACTAGAAGAAGTAGGAGACGTATACTGTATGTTGGATCTAATAGTTCAACATGGTTACCTTAACTGGGATGATATTATTGATAGAAGTAATGTGAAAAAACAAAAACTCAGTAAGTGGAGTAATTTAATTAAGGAGACAAGATGGCAACTAAGAGATTGAATGAACGTGGTATTGGTATTCCTGGTACTGCACATAAGTTTAAACACAAAACTTCCATAGGGAAGAGTGTGTTCTCAAGACCAAGTAATAAGAACCAAAGACGGTCATGGAAAAAGTACAGGGGGCAAGGTGCTTGATAAAGTACTAATGCTAGCATACTTGATCAACCCTATAGACGATAATAATGCCTTTGTTGTAGTAGAGCCGTGGTTCCATAATAAAATAGAATGTGGATACCATGTCCGTAACAACTATCTTGGATTACGGCATAAAATTTTACAGTTGACTAAGGCCGAATCTTTGGATAAAATAGTATGTATAAGAGAACGTGATTTACTTAATGGACTAGGGATGGAAAACTCATGACGATGCATTTACTTCCTGCATATGTGACTACTACTAAGTTTAAACACAATAAGAAAAAGAAGTCCGCTTCTGCTATCAAAGCTGATATAGAACATGATAAGTTTCTAAAGAAGATGGGTGTACATCCAGATCAGCTGAAAGCTAAGAAGAGCTCGAATAAGGCTAAGTATAGTAGAAGGCCTAACATGCATGTTGCTGGAAAGCCACAGACTACTGTAAGCCAGAATTGGAAACGTGACACAGATCAAATCCCTGTTGGTGTTGCTGTAAAAAAAGATGCTAATATATATAGTGGCGAGAGAAAGCTGCTAGGTATATCTGCTATGCACAAGTCAAGTCTAGTACCTGTCTTCTCATCCGATCAAGCAAAAGAGATAGCCAATATGAGAAGGGGATAACTATGGCGGTAATGAGTACGTTCTATGGTCAAGATAAATATCAAGACAGAAAAGCAAACGTTGTTTGGGATGGTCGTTGGTATCATGTTGACATGTATGTCAGTGAGAAGTTATGGGAATCAAGACTCATAAAAGGCCATACTGAACAGTATTGTGAAGATACCGCAGAGAACTTTGTAATGGGAATATTCGATGCCAACACCAACCATGAGCCGCAGATCTCCTGATCAGCAAAGGGCTAAACCAAAAGAGATAAAGAAGAAGGTCATGACTGAGGGCGTGATCTTAGAATTTGTTGTTGATAACAAACAAGGTGTGATGCCTGATATCCCTCAGTCGGATTATGGTTCATGTATAATGAACATGCCATTAATCCAACACCAGTTGATGACAACTGATGAAGATCGTGCACAGATACAACAGATAAACCAACGTATCAAGAATGACATTGATATGGCCAGACGTACTGATGATGCAAAGAATGTAAGTGCACATCAGACAGACTTCTTATTCTATAAGCAGAGTCAAGGAGTCAATTGGGTGCGTCAGGTTGCATTCAGTTTCGTAGAGAGGATCATTGATCTTAATAGATGGAAGTTATATCCAGTAGATGGTTGGGGAATTAGATATCAAAAAGGTGATAGAACTAAGAAACACGCTCATTGGCCACATAGTTGGGCTTTCGTATACTTTGTTGACTGTGGTGATGATTGTAGTCCTCTCGAAATATATAGTGAACCTGATCCAGCTATACAGCAAACTTTAGACTTAGCTAGAGAGCATGACAAGTCTGGTCAAGCTATTCCAGCATCTATTTCATATCAAAGACATTCAATTACACCAGAGCCTGGTAAGTTATGCATCTTCCCAGGTTGGGTTCCTCATGAAGTGAAAGAACAACAAAGCGATCGCGCAAGGTATGTTGTTGCTGGTAATATTGCTCAGATTGCAATTCAGCCTCAAGGTATCGAAGTGAACGTAGACGGTTATATAAGTGGGAAAGCATAATGCAACAGACAGAGGTAGACGCTACATTTCAGCCATTAGGCGCATTCAATATTCTCCTGGTGAATATGCCAGCAGAATTGGTGAATCTTTTCAACGATTACATAGACGACAACTCAAAGGAGTTGAATTCCCTGTCAGACAGACTAGTGGGGCAAATACGTCAAAATCCTAAGTCTTCACAGCTAGATATTCCAATTGATGATGAATTTGGTGCTGTAATGAAGAATTTTCTCAATGGAATGGGTACTTCATACGTAAGACAAGGATATGATGGCGGGGCAACAGCAGAATGTTACGAGTTATGGTCAAATGATTCGTATGAAGGTGATTATCAACCGCTTCATATGCATGGATCACGCACTCCAGCAGGGCTTTCTGGCTTTGCTTACCTCGAAGTTCCACCTCAAATAGCTGCTGGACCGCCTGGCCACAGTGTAAATCACAAAAATGCAGCCGGTGAGAGCGATGGTTACACGCAGTTAGTGTGGGGAACCACCAATGCTCAGGACATAATGATGATGAAACCGCAAACTTCCACGTTTATCAAGCCTACAAAAGGGCTGTTAGTGATGTTTCCTAACTGGTTATACCACCAAGTCCACCCATTTTTTGGTGAAGGATGCCGAAGGACGTTTGCATTTAACTGCAAAGTCAATAATTCTCGAGAATTTTTAGAAAAATTTGGTGCTGTAGACGTAATTTAGTGTTGACCCTTTTTCGTTTTTGATGTATACTAAGGTATAAACATTGAGAGAGGAAATACATGATGTTAGGTATGCAGTTTGTTGAGGAAAATGGTGATTTCATTTCTACTAATGCGTATGAGACTGTCTTTATTGTAAAAGATATGCTTGGTGATTGGTCAGTTCAGTGTCCTACAAAGATGATTGATGAAATTGGTTTTGTTGATTTTGATAGTGCTAAGCGTTTTGCTGAGCAGCATGTAGTTCATACCTGGTATCCTGGTGAATTCACAAGTAGCAACCGAGAGCTTTCTTAATGAAAGCTCTGGGTACTTCCATATCTACTTGGAATAGGTGGGATATGGATACTGATGACCAAGGAGCGCAAGCTCCTCATTGGTATGCTGACTGGGATACACAGTTTCCTGAAGTTATAGAGCGTATTGCACAGGATGGATCTAACTCTGTATTGATTCATGTTAACTATACGTTGGATAAAAAGGATTCAACGCTCTCTGAAACAGAGATTACACCAGACCAAGAGAACATTGAAGATGGATTGCAGGCATCCATCGATGCTGGACTGCAACCTATCCTATATCCTACGATCACATTGCCTGATTGGGGTGGATCTCAGCTGTGGGACAATGCAGCTGGTGGCCGAGTTACCATAAAAGACCCGGATCAGTGGTTCCAAGACTATACAGAGATCATTACAACCCATGCAGAGCTTGCCAATAAGTATGATTTACCGTATTTAAGCATTGGTTGTGAGCTTGGAACGATCACAGAAAGCCATGCAGCGCAGTGGAATACGCTGATTGATGGAGTCAAGGCGATATATGATGGCCCTCTGATGTATTCCAGTCACGTAGATCCACGTTGGAACTCATTTGAGCCTAAGGACTTAGTCTTTTATGACAAAATTGACGTGATAGGTTTCAATTTATATCTTGAAACTAACTCTGCGGGTAATGATCTTACCCATATTGTCGAGGCAGCAGGTAAACCTGTGATGATTACTGAATATGGGTTTGCTGGTCCTAACCAAGATGATGCATTCAAGGCTTTCCTTGATCAATGGAAGGATGAGGATCTTGAGGGTATGTTTGCTTGGGATCTGGCTCCAGCCTTTGATAAGGATGTTGGCAGTCTGCATTACAACATCTGGGAAACTGAATCTATGGATATCGTAGCTGACGCATACCGAGAAATCAACCTCGATGAGGGCATGGCTCCAGTGTATAAGTTTGAGAATCTTGCTACTGAGACAGATTTCTTCACGATGAGTGAGGTTGAAGCGCAGATTGTTGCGGATATGGCCCAATTTGAGTCGCAAGGTATTGGATTCTATGCGCATGAAAGCGAAGGAACCGCAGTTTACCGCCATTTTGACACTACCACAGGAATCCACAGCTATGAATCTGAGATAAAAAACGATTTTTATGAAGGAATTGCGTATTATTCTGTTGACCTGTTTGCATAATTATCGTATAATAGGGTTAATGATAGAGGAGATAGTAATGAGCAAGATGAAAAGCTGGATGATGGATATGGAAGAAGCTGTTGTAGATTGTATCGAGAATGGCGCGTCTTCAATGAGTGATGTTTTAGCTGGAGTGCGAACTGCTGTACCAATCTGTGATGACAAATTTGTAATGGAATATGTCAAGACTATCATGGGCCCCGATGAAGCTGACTAGCTAGATTCGCAGCCCCAGTCGAGCGAGCAGCATGACGATGCAAAACGCGGTTAAGCCAGTAACGACTATAAACTCAAGTTCTGGTGGGAACGGAGATGCCCTCACAAGAAAGACCTCCACCACTTCATTTTTTTTGTATTTTTTCCGTTTTTGATGTTGACCATAACGCAAATATGTAGGATACTATAATAATGATGAGAGAGAACACACATATGGAACATTTCGAGGACTTGTTATTCGAGTCCTGGGGATTTGAGCTGCTTGAGAAATTCAAGTCTAATGATGTTGAGTATACCCGTAAGTGGGATGGTGCTCCTAGTATCTTCTTTGGTAAGGATGAGGGTGGATATTGGATTGCTCGTAAGGGCATATTCAACAAGATTCCTCTGAAATATTACAAGCGATCCGACTTCGATGATGATCCTAAGTTTCCTGAAGATCTGAAGACTGCAATGTGGAACACTCTTGTGTATCTACAGAATGCATATATTGGACCATCCAACATTATGGTTCAAGGTGATCTGATGTTCTATGGATCTAACGATACGTGGTCTGCATCTGAAACGATTGGCGGACCAGTTAGAGTGTTCCATCCTAATACTATCCGATATGAAACTACTGTTATTCCTAGAGCTGCTATCGTTGGCGTTGTATGGCATACGATGTATACAGCTGACGAAGTGATATATGGTGCTAAGGTCAAAGAGATGTTTAGGATTACTGATGAGCTTTGGATGATCAATGCTCATGATGAAGTATCTGAACCTAAGGATATTGATCTTCCACTTCGTATTGTTAAGTCTGTTGTTGGTCGTTATTCTGATCTGTCTGATGAAACAAAATCTCTATATAAGATGTGGAGGAATGCTCAGATCAAAGGTACGATTACAAAGGATGATAACATAACAGACTTTATGTTTGATCGTATGTTGAAAGAAGTAAATTCTGTTAAGGATGCAGATAAGAAAGCTGAGAAGATTGAGAAGTATCGTTCAATTACAAATGAGCTAACTAATGTAATAACTCGTCTCAACAATGACTATGAGTTGATGATTGATGCGAAAGAAATGTTGTTAATGGAACTGAACAGACAGCCAACGTCTTTCAAGACGTCAGTTGTATGTGCTGGTGGTATTTACAGACCAGTTGACCATGAGGGCTATGCAATGTATACTGAAGGATATGCTGCAAAGCTAGTGAACCGAGAAGAGTTTTCTAAGAATAACTTCTCCGATGACATCTTGAAAGGATGGCAAAAATGAAAGCAATGTTGATAGTCGCGTTAATGGGATTGGCACAGCCACATCAGGTCGTGTATGATTCAATGGAGCAGTGTATTGCTTCTAAAGTAGTTGTTGAAAAGCAAGAGATGGTAGAGGGTGCAGCTTGTGTACCACATCAGAATATTGCAAAACAACTAGAAGATCCAATGAAGATAATTCTAGGTTTCATGAAGCAAATCAAACAACGACATAAGTGTGAAGATATGCAACAAATGATTCTGTTGGAAGAATGCTTAAAGAAGCCAATTAAGTTACCACAAACAATGCATGAGCCTAGTAAGCTACCAGAACCATCTTGGCCTGAAGGAGTAAAGGTTCCTTGTCGTTGTGATATTCTAGCAATACCATATGACTTATGCTTGAAAGGTATTGGTAGAGAAGAGTGCTTTAAAAAAGAAAAGCCTAAGCAATCATCTGAGGCACCTAAGGTTACACTTCCAAAAGTTGTAGATCCTAAGAACTTTGTATTCAAACGTGAACCAAAGAATCATTGGGAAGATAAGTGGAACTTCTCTGATAACAAACACAGAGAGTATGTTGAGTCGGAGAGAAAGTTTAAGTGGTAGAGTACCGTCCTTTAAATGAGGATCTAATAACCTCTGATGTCTGCATCCAATGTGGTCGATGTTGTAAGACTACATGGTTGCAGCCTCGGTGGAATAAAGCTGAACGTAATAGAGAAAAATATGGAGATCGTGTTGACAAGATGCCATATTTGAGAGAAATGTTTAGCCAGAGTACGACTACTTTTGTTGAAGAGAGAGGTGATACGGCCGCTGTTATAACATGGTGTCCTAATCTGAAACAAGATGCATTTTGCCCAACAAAAGATTGGGATGGTAATCCAACCTATAAGTGTAGTATATACAAAAATAGACCTGATGTATGTAGTGCGTACAATTGTTTTACAGCAGCTAATGGTCAAAAGAGAAATCCAGAATACTTTGAATTCATAAAAGGATTGATTGAGAGGGTACATGGTACAGATCCATATCAAAGGCGGACGGAAGAGTCAGAGAAGCAAGATAAGTGATGCTATCGTATTTGCTGCTTACGAGTTATGTCATTGGCGTATGGCTGACAACTTAGAGATAAATGTCGAGCTAAAAAAGATTCATGGCACACCAGTAGGATTCTGTATGTGGGCTGATGATAATATCAAGCCAAGAGAGTTTGATATTGAGATAGACAAAACACAAAATGATGAAGAGCTTCTTGTTACTGTAATGCATGAGATGGTACATGCAAGTCAGTATGCAAAAGGTCATCTACGTGAGAGGTTCATGCCACGTCACAGGGTTGTCTGGATGGATGGCAATAAGGTTTACGACAATACTAAATACAAGGACTTGCCTTGGGAGCAGGAGGCTTACCAATTGCAAGAAGTATTGTATGAAAATTTTATTGAGAGGAGATGCTAATTGAACGTACCATCTGCTGCCCCTGAAGGAGCATCCAAACGAAGTGCCAAGGATGTTATGAAGAAGGCATCCACAAAGAATTTATTCAGACATTTTAAAAACAAAACCCCAATACTAGAAGAAGCTAGAGAGTATCTAGATTCAATTACTGGACCAGAAGGTGATTGGTTTGAAACTGAGCACTGGGATCCAACAAACAAATATGCATTCCATCATGCATACTTTCCTAAAGAGCTTATGTTCAAATGTCCTCTTTCTACATTCATCTATGAGAGGTTTGGTGAAATCCAACCTTGGATCTTAGGTGTTGGTCCTGGTGTTCAATTTGAACAGCATGTTGACCAATCCAAAGGTGCATCAATGAACTATGCTATCAGACCTCGTGGTCAAGTTATAACAACATTCAGACACTCAAATTATCATCGTAGATTCCAACAACAGATAGGTGGTATGGAATATTGTGATGAAGGTGGTGTTGTTCTACTTAATAATATGAAACCTCACAGTGTAATCAACTGGAGTCATGAACCATCGTTTACATTTACAATACCGTGCGTATTGAAACGACCAGACTTTGATGATCTATTTGAGGATGGTGTGTATGAGTATCTTGCTAATGTAAAGGAAGATGGCACATACAGACCAGGGCAAGACTTAAACATGCCTTCAAATGATTCGTTGACTCCACAACATTTAGAGATTATAATATTTAACAAAGTCTTGAAAATCTTAGTAGAGGAAGGTGGGTTTGAAATAGATGAACATTTTCGTGGTGGACAAAAATCCAAGAATAGCAGCTAGGTCATTATGTGATCAGCATGTTGTTAAAATGCTTATTGAAAATTGTCAAATGTTGTCAGCAGTATTGGATGTTACTTATTCTGATAAGTATCGTGGTGGTGATGGGGATCCTCACGTCACTCTCGGGTTGGCTAATTATCCAAAGTCTGTTAGGAAGCACCCTTGTACTTTGTGGCTGATGGAATCTATTAACAATGTTAAGTGGTTGATAGCACATCATAGAGAAATGATTATGGAGTATACAAGGCGGTATGGTAAGAACCATAAATATGAAGGTACTCCAATGATCTACGAAGCTCAATTGAAGTACACTGATCTACCTGCTGTGAAAGGTACACCATTTGTTAATGCTAACACTAACTTCAAACACATTGAGGATACCGTGGAAGCATATAGGACCTGTTACAATATTGAAAAGTCTAAGTTTGCAAGGTGGAAATATTGTGAGCCACCTAAATGGTATCAGCCAGCTTAGCGGAGAAAAGATTGAAGAAAATAGATGAAGATGAAGAGGCATGGGTTGCGTTCCCACACCATAGATGGGTATTCAATAAATTACAAGTAGCATTGAAGTTGGGTTATGCGGCTGGCCCTGCCTGCGTTCCTGTTCAGCATGATGGGATGTATATTGTAAGACCAATATACAATTTATATGGTATGAGTGTTGGAGCTAAGAAGCAGTGGCTCCGAATACAAGATGCTGAGGATATAAAAAGCCACAAGTTTATGCCCGCAGGACATTTCTGGTGTGAGTTTTTTGAAGGTACTCACTACTCTATTGACTATCGTTGGGTTGAAGATGGTAAAGGTGGCATACATAGTCACTGGGAACCATTCTGCACGACAATAGGAAAGTGCCATCCAGACCAGATGTGGAAGTTTACACACTGGCAAACTATAGAGAGCTTTCCTCATATTTTACCTAACTGGCTAGATGATTTTAGCGACTGTGGTGTTATAAATATTGAGTGGAAGAGAAATGGATCTCCATACAATCATGGTGGATCAGCTTTAGATAATAGGCTGCTTGAGATTCATTTACGATCTGGTAATGATGTCGTACATGAAGGTCCCGTGGGAACTGAAATGATACCTGTCTGGCAAAGTGATGGTATACGGCTTATAAAGAAGTATGAAGCACAAGGATGGGTCTACCATAACAACTATATCAAGGGAGAGATATATCACGCAGATGGCCAGATCTCAGATCCAAGAGTTGGTTACTTAACGAGATGCAAATTGTAATCTTCACAGAGGTTAGTTATCCAGGTTTTGGTAGATATGCAGGAACATATAGAGTAGCCACAGAACTTAGAGACTCAGGATACACAGTCCAGGTCATTGAGTTCTTTACTCGTATGGATAAAGATGAACTACTCAAAGTCATTGATAAGTTTGTTACAAAGGAGACCAAGCTAGTTGGTTTCTCTTGCACATTCTTTTTACCTAAAGCTATGGGCTGGGGTGGAAGATCAAAGATTAGAAAACTTATCAATACACAAAATATTGATGATGCACTAGATGAAACAACACCATCTCCAGGAAGTAAAGTATCAACTGAAAGACATATGTCTACTGATGCAGCAACAGTCTCTGGTGTATCTAATCTGTTGTTTGGTAGAGATGATATGTTTGAGATATTTGATCGTATCAAAGAAAGAGGTAATCCACGTATGATGGTTGGAGGTGCCAGAGCTTATCTTGCTGAAGATCCTCCATTCAACTCTGAGATAGACTATGTTATAAGAGGCCAAGCTGATACATCTGTTGTAGCTTTAGCTGATCATATATTCTATAATGCTGATCTCAAGATAGGATATCAAAAAGGCAAATGTAAGATTATTGAAGAAAAGGATTATCCGGTAGATGATTTTACTATATCAAGAATAAGATATACCGATAGTGATATCATTATGCCAAAAGAAGTGTTGCCTTTAGAACTTGCTAGAGGTTGTATATTCAAATGTGCATTCTGCTCATACAATCTTATTGGTAAGAAAGTTTGGGAGTTCAATAGAAACCCAGATCTGGTTGCAAGAGATCTCCAAGAGATGTATGATAAGTATGGATCCACAGGATTCATGGTGTGTGACGACACGTATAACGACTCTATAGACAAGGTAGAGAGGTTCCATAAGGCATTCACTAGCCTGAACTTCCAACCCACCTTCTCAACGTATGCTAGGGCGGATATGATGGTGTCTAAGCCAGAGACAATGCCTTTATTATATGAGAGTGGTATGCGTAGTGTGTTCTTTGGTATTGAGACATTGAACCACCGAGCTGGTAAAGCTATTGGTAAAGGTATGGATCCTGAAAAGATAAAGGATGGGTTATTTAAAGCTAAAGCTACTCCTGGCTGGAATGAGATCGTAACAACATCTGGTTTTATTATTGGATTGCCTTATGAGACTGAAGAGTCTATACATGAAACATATCAATGGTTATTGAGAGATGATTGTCCACTAGATTCATTTAGTCCTACAGCTCTAACAATTAGTCCAGATTCTTCAATGGGATTGAATATGGCTAAATACGGATATCAATGGGATGAGAATGGTAGCTGGTATAGTGAATGGATGACAGAGCAACAAGCTAAAGATCTGGCAATGTATTATTCCAGACAGCTTGTGAAGAAGAAAAGAGCTAGGTTCCAGTTTACATTCTTTGGCAGGATGCAAAATATTGGATGGACATTACAAGATTTTGATAATGAAAGATTCACTAATGATGAAAGTGACAGACGTAAAGATGTTGTTCAATATAACTACTTAGAACGATTAATGAACTTGTGAGGTGACATGAAAGTAGATCAGTGGGAAGTGTGTATGAATGCAGCTCAAGAAATTGTTCTTAGCAGCTCAAACGGTATATTGCATGATCAAGTTGATCAGTGGCACAATAAAGGATATTTCATAGTTAAGAATGTCAATCTACCAGGAGAGGTCAATTCACTAAGAGATGCTTCAAGACAAGCAGAAGACATCAATGACGATAGATTTTTTGGTGAATATGATGGACGTGCAAGGACAGTTTGGGCACCACATTGGGAAGACTGGGGTAAGTGGTTAGAACACTATGCAAGGAATAATCCAGTACTTCCTGTAGTTAAATATTTAATGGGTGGCCAGGTTTATATAAACCAATTGCATTTCAACTACAAGCTAGCCAATGGTGGTGGAGCATTTGGATGGCATTCTGATTATACTGTATTCAAGTATCATGATAAATGGCAGAATATGAATGGACTTAGTGTGTTCTTCATGCTTGATGATATGAATGAGACTAATGGTCAGTTTCATTTTGCACCAGGGAGTCATAAAGTTGATCTTCAGTTACAAGAAGGTTTTGATTTACCAGATAGCTTTACTCATGCAGAATATGGTGACAATCCTAGCCATGATAGAGGAAGCACGTCTTCCGATACATTCACTGCACCCAGTTATGTTGGAGGACCTGCAGATGGTCCTACATACCCAATTGAAAGAATAGAA
>MDTB01021154.1_pt1 | contig 13732 bp, 11 predicted proteins | sample 811161 | NCBI WGS metagenome assembly MDTB01 (sample SAMN05326650, study PRJNA326480) | marine metagenome | isolation source: seawater | place: Mediterranean Sea | collected 2009
TCTACGTTATCGAAGAATGGCTAGCAAATCGAAAAGTGGTGCAAACGGGTCATCAGATAATAAAAACCAATTAGTCTCAGTTCTGAGAAAAAATAAACTATTAGGGGATAAATATAGGTTTAATGATAATCAGAGCGCTAATCCAAATTTGATCAGGCGGTTTTTAGAACGGTTTGGAACAAATGAAAGTCGCATTGAAATTAGAGTGGCCGCTATAATCGGCGATGACTCTTTAAACATTACACGAAATTTAGTCTCAGCCCTGGGAAATGATCGATCTATTCGAACTCGATATATGCATACTGACATTTCAATCAATTTTTCAAAGAATATCACATCGCAAATTACTGACTTATTTAATAATGCACGAAGTTCATTAGCTTACCAAAAAGCCAACATTATGGTTTGGGGTCAAATCCCAGACTCCGGATCAGTAATCCATCTCCGCTTTATTCCTGTTACAATGTGGGATCAACAAGCTCCCGGTGCTTTTAATTTAGAAACCAAACTTGTTATTCCCATAGAATTTGAAGATGAACATATTGCGCTTTTGAGGTTTGTGACAATTGCGGCTGCAATAAAGCTTTCTTCAAAGAACCTCTCCCTCCATACAAATACTCTAAAAAATGACATGGAAAATGCCGCTTTAGGTCTGATACGGAATGCTGAAGTCTTTTCTTCAGAAGACCAGTCAGCAATTAATTCCTGCTATGCCAGCGCGCTATGTGTCGCTTCTTTTCCTCATTATGACAGCGAGCTACTATCTATTGCATTAGAACACTTTAGAGCTTCTCTCTCCCAAATCAATCAGGATAAAATCTCAAGTGAATGTGGTCATTTAAAAAAGCATATTGGGTCAATTCTTCATATAGAGGCAAATAAAACAAACGATATCAATCAATTCGAGGAATCAGTGCGTGTGCTGACAGATGCTCTTAAACACCTCAATGCTGATAAGCATCCCTATTGCTGGAGCGTAACACAATATCGACTTGGGTTAATCGCATACCACAAGGGCCTTGACCAAGGGGATACTAATCTACTCAAGAGCGCCGTTGATCATTATAAAGCTGCTCTTAAAATATACAATAAGGGTTCAAATTCATTAAGGTGGGCTGAAATTATGAGTAATTTTGCCCAAGCTTTACTTGTTTTAGGAGGGCATACTCAAAGCCTCGAGGCTTTTGCAACTTCAGCGAATGCATGTTTATCAATATTAGAGGTAAGAAGCCCAGAAAAAATGCCATTATCTTGGGCCTCAACACAAAACAACCTTGGATCTGCATTATTCTTACTAGGCAAACAAACTCGTAATATAGAACGATTGAAAAAAGCAAAAGAAGCTTTTGAAAGTTGTTTAAAAATTTATCAGAATATGGACGCTGAAAAATTGGCAGTTGCCGCAATTAACAACTTAAAACGAACTAATGAAATGCTCACAAATCTTGAATGGGAACAAACAATTTTGATAAACGCACCAAGGGATCCCTCCGGACTACCGGAGCCGGGAGAAGGTCTAACAAAACGCAATCAATATATGCACTCACCTTCATTTAGACGTGTAAGTTAAACCAACTCAACATTCTTGCTATTTTACAGAATCGATAGCAAACGCGTAAGTTAGTGCACGCTCTTCTAATTGACCAAACCTTCCTGATAGGCCTCCGTGCCCAGCGCTCATATTCGTCCTTAACACTAATAAATTTTTGTCGGTTTTATAACATCTCAGTTTCGCCACCCATTTTGCTGGTTCCCAATAACCAACTCTTGGGTCTGCTACACCTGCAGTCACAAATAGAGCCGGGTAATTTTTTTCTGTTATTTGATCATACGGAGAATATGAACGTATATAATCGAAAGCCTCCTTATCATCAATTGGATTACCCCATTCAGGCCACTCAGGGGGCGTTAAGGGAAGATCTTTATCACACATGGTATTTAAAACATCGACAAACGGAACCTCCGCAATAATTGCCGCATAAAGATCAACAGTCATATTTGCACAGGCCCCAACGAGCATGCCTCCGGCGCTTCCTCCATGAGCAACAATCCGACCCTTCGAGGTGAATTTTTTTTCGATCAAAAAGTTTACTGCATCATTAAAATCATGAAATGTATTTTTCTTTTGACCCAATCGACCTGCACGATACCACCGTTTACCCTTTTCTCCTCCTCCTCTTACATGCGCAATACCATAGACAAAACCTCGGTCTACTAAGCTTAGTCTCCCAATAGAAAACCCAGCCGATATCGACATTCCATATGAACCATAGCCATATAGCAGGAGTGGCGCCGTTCCATCAATTGAAGTTTTTCTGTCATATATAATTGAAATAGGAATTTGTTCTCCATCCCTTGCCAATGCAAAAACACGATCTACTATGTAATCTCTTTCATTATGCCCACTTGGAATCTTCTCCTTTTTCCGCAAAACACGTTTTTTAGTCTTCATATCATAATCATAAACTGTTTTTGGGCGTGACATAGATGAATAAATTATTCTAAGAGTGGAAGTTTCAAATTCCGCACCTTTTTCAATATCTAAAGAATATGCTGCTTCCTCAAATGAGAGCGTATGTGATAATTGACTTTCAATTTCAACAATTGAAATCTGCGGCAACCCATCAATCAGCTCTTTTATTGCTAAGAAGTTTTTAAAGACATGAAACTCCAAAATCAAAACTCCTGGGCGATAAGGACGCAAAGTTGACCAATTTTTTTTGGCAGGTAATAAATCTGAGACTGTAACTATTTTAAAATCCACCGCCCCATCCGCATTTGTTAGGATAAAAAATTGACCATCATGGTGTGACAAATGGTACTCGCAGTCGGTCACGCGTTTTTCTATTAAAATAGTTTCTAAGACCAGATTTCCATCTTTTACAACTCGAACCTCAGATGTTTGATGATCATGTGATTTAATTACTAAATACTTTTGATCTTCGGTCTTGTATGTGCTGACAAAGAATCCTGGATCAAGTTCTTCATAAAGATCAACGTCAGATTCTATCCTGGCATTCAAAATATGCCGTTTTACTAGATAAGGCCTGTGATTATCATCAAGCAAAGTATAAACTATTGCTGAAGAGTTGTTTAACCATTGAAATGAGCCATCAGTTCCTTCAATCACTTCGTCAAAAATCTCTCCCGATCCTATAGCCTTAAACCTTATTGAAAACTTCTCAGAGCCTGTATCATCGTATGAATAGGCAAATAATCGATGATCTGGGCTATTTTTAACATTCCCGAACTTAAAAAAACTTTTCCCAGCAGCTTCCTCGTTCCCATCAATTAAGATTTGCTCACAGCCATTATTCTCCGTTCTGCAAAATATTGGGTGTTGATCATTTGTATCATATTTATAGAAATACGCGAATTCGCCATGATCAATTGGGACAGAGGCATCATCTCTCTTCATTCGCCCTTTCATCTCTTCGAGTATTTCTTCTTTCAAACTATTCAGTGGAGCAAGCACAATGTCAGAATAATCATTTTCTAATTTCAAATATTTTCCGATCTTAGGGTCTAACAAAGACGGGTCTTTTAAAACATTCTGCCATTGACTGTCCCTTAACCACGAATAGTCATCCTCATACACAACCCCATGTAAAATTTTAGAGTCTGTTTTTTTTTCAGCAATAGGTATTGATGACGTTCTATTTTTCATTTAACTCTTTTCAATAATTCAAATTAATAATATTTCATAATTAAGGGTTAAAGACATTTTTCTCAAATACTTAATGTGAAATTTTTCCAAAGTTTTTTTTACTATCTGAGTGTTTTTTTGGAGATGATGAAGAATGATAGAATTTTGGGTAACCCTCACAATTTTGGCCGCCTTTTTTCAAAATTTGCGATCTGCATTCCAAAAGTATTTAAAAAAAACTCTCTCAACATTCGGCGCCTCATATGTTCGATTTTGCTATGCGTGCCCATTTTCTATCATTTATTGTGCAGGTTTGAAATATGTCTACGATTTTCCTTTGCCCGAACTGAATTTGGCATTCTTAATTTATTGTTTTTTCGGCGGAATCTCACAAATCATTTTTACAATTCTGCTAATTTACTTATTTTCTTTCCGAAGCTTTGCGGTAGGCACAATTTATTCGAAAACTGAAGTTGTCCAAGTGGCAATATTGAGTTTTATTTTGCTAGGAGACGAGATTACTTTTCAAGCCGCAACCGCTATTTTTGTAAGTGTAATCGGTGTAATGATTTTGTCTGCTTCACAAGCCGATACTCGGGTTAAAGACATGTATCAAAATCTTTTTAAAAAAACCACAATTCTTGGACTTACGTGTGGTGCCTTTCTTGGGGCCTCATCAGTATTTTACAGAGGTGCCGCCCTTTCATTAGATAATACTGAAACACTTATGAAGGCTGCATTTACTTTGTCCGTAGCTCTTGCAATGCAAACAATTATCATGGGCATTTATATCAAAATCAGAGAACCAAACCAAATCACCAAAATTATTGAAAATTGGCGGCCAGCACTTACAGTTGGTATTTCAGGAGTACTCGGATCTATCTGCTGGTTTACCGCATTTACAGTGCAAAATGCAGCCTATGTGAGAGCATTAGGCCAAATCGAGTTAATTTTTACCTTTATTTCCTCCATTATTTTTTTTAAAGAAAAAAGTAATATTAAAGAATTGGTAGGTATCTTTCTAATCACTTTAGCTATTATAATTTTGTTATTAGATTGATCACTAAAATGCCATAAACCCAGAAAACGTATCAACATTTTTGATTAGTTATTGATAGGAATTAAAATGCTTACAAATGACAACTTTTTTTCTAAAGAAATTCTCAAAAACTGTCTAACAAATGCTCAAATCCCTGAGTTACCTAATTATGTATATGGGAAAGTTAGAGAGTCTTATAGCCTTCCTAACGGGTACCGGATAATGATAGCAACTGATAGGCAGTCTGCATTCGACTCTGTCTTAGCCTCAGTTCCCTACAAAGGTCAGGTCTTAAATGAAATTTCAAAATTTTGGTTTGAGAAAACAATTAATATATGCGCGAACCATGTCTTAGAATTTCCCGATCCAAATGTAATAATTACAAAAAATCTAGAAATGCTTCCTATTGAAGTTATTGTTCGTGATTATATGACTGGGTCAACAGAAACGTCGATTTGGCCAATGTATGAACAAGGAAAACGAAATATGTATGGCCACAATTTTCCAGATGGGTTAGTAAAAAATCAAAAACTCCCATCAACTATAATAACGCCAACCACTAAAGCCGCCCAAGGAGATCACGATGCTCCCATAACAGCAAGTGAAATTCTTGATACAAAGTTGCTATCAGAAAAACTTTGGTCTGAAGTGTGCCAAAAGGCCCATGATTTGTTTGCATTGGGAAGAGAGATTGCGCGAAAAAATGGTCTTATCCTAGTTGATACGAAATATGAATTTGGCCTAGACAGTAATGGAATTTTGACAATTGCCGATGAAATTCATACCCCTGACTCTAGTCGTTACTGGATTGAATCTTCTTATCAGTCACGGATCAATAACGGCAAAGAGCCTGAAAGTTTGGACAAAGAGTTTTTAAGATTGTGGATTGTTTCACGATGTGATCCATACCAAGAAGCTATTCCAAAGATTCCAGAAGAGACGTTACTAACGTTTAGCAAAAAATATGTTTCGTTATTTGAGCAAGTCACAGGGCTAACATTCCAGCCCCCCAAAAGCCATATCTCTATTTATGATCGAATCCACAAAAATCTCTCCAAAAGATTCCCAGAGTTCTTCTGAAAATCACCGTTGAGACAAAAAGAAAGATGACAATTAACGGCTGTAAAATTCAATCACAAGGTTGGGCTCCATTTGCACAGGATATGGAATTTCAGCAAACTTTGGGACATGAAGAAAAGTTCCCTCTGTTTTATTCTGGCTAATGGAAATATACTCTGGAACTTCTCGTTCTGGCGATTCCATAGCGAGTAACACCATTGGCATCTGACGTGATTTTTCCTTAATAGATATGACGTCATTGTCTCGAACCACATAGGAAGGAATGTTGACTGCCTTTCCATTAACTCTTACATGGCCATGGTTTACAAATTGACGTGCAGCAAAAACTGTTGGAACAAACTTCATCCTGTATACAACGGCATCAAGTCGCCTCTCTAGAATACCAACCAAGTTCTCGGACGTATCACCCTTTCGTTTAGTTGCTTCATGATAATAACGGCGGAATTGTTTTTCAGTTATGTTGCCGTAATACCCCTTTAATTTTTGCTTAGCCATCAACTGCAAACCATAATCAGAAGGTTTACGCCTTCTCTGGCCTTGCTGACCAGGTGGGTACTCACGTATGTTTATCGGACTCTTAGGCCGGCCCCACAAATTTACGCCAAGTCTGCGATTTATTTTATATTTAGCCTGCGTTCGCTTACTCATCAAATCCCCCTTTTAGACGGGTGTTATTTTAACCTTAGCTACCTGTAAATAGGCGAGAGCATAAATCTTTCACTCTCATATCTAAGAAGAAGTCGCAAAATATATTTATTCTATTTGATTTGTCAATATATCCATTATCGACAAATACATTAACTGTTATCTAATTCGATATCCCAATAAAGAAAATCTCTCCAACTTTTATGTAAATAGTTTGGTGGAAATGTCCTACCATTTGCTTGCAACTCATAGTTGTTAGGTTCACTCGGTTGTTTTATTGGCTTAATACCAATTTCTGACAATAGCTTGTGACCCTTATTCACATTACAGGATGCACATGCTGACACTACATTATCCCATATAGTCCGCCCTCCTCGAGATCGTGGTATAACATGGTCAAAGGTTAACTCTTCCGCCGAAAATTGACCACCACAATACTGGCAGCAAAACCCATCCCTAAGAAATAAATTGAACCGAGTAAATGCAGGCTTTCGAGAATTTAACACATACTCTCTAAGAGCGATGACACTTGGGAGTCGCATTATTATGTTTGGTGAATGAACTTTTTCTTCATATTCTGAAACCACATTTACTTTATTGGTAAAAACAGCTTTAACAGTTTCTTGCCATGAACATAATGACAGAGGGAAATAATTTAATGGCCTATAATCCGCATTTAAAACAAGAGCTGGGAAACTCTTCCCACAGATAGGCACGCAAACTCCTCCATTGCAAATAACAATTATTTTTTTGTTATTAACATACTTAATTAATTAATTAAACTATTTCGATGTTTGAGTATTATTTAAATTTTAGAAATTAAAGTCACATCAAAACAATGTGCCAAAAAATCCATTCCCAGCATAATACCACGATCATCCAATGAGTGTCCTAAACCTGGACGCATCTCACTATTTACCTGAATCCCTGCTCCTTGCAGCGCGGCAACTGTATGTTGAAGTGAATCAGGCGGAACAATATTATCCATATCCCCATGAACCAAAAGTATCGGTGGGCGAGAGACCACCTCAGTTCTTAACAAATCCTCTCCTACCAATGCGCCAGAATAACCAATAACCCCTGCTAATTGGCTAGCTCGTCGCAAACTTACATGGAGCGCCAACATCGCTCCCTGTGAAAAACCAACTAATGCAACCTGCTTTTCAGTCAACTCAAACAATTCTATCTTTTCATCAATAAACTTGTCTAATATTGGAGCTGCAGAACGGACACCTTTTATTCGGCTTGCCGGTGAGGAATTTTCGAGGGAAAACCACTGATGACCAATTGGTGCTAAATCAAATGGGAATGGTGCATTTGGAGAAAAAAATATCGCATCCGGCAATGTTTTAGAAAAATAGGAAGCAAGACCAATCAAGTCACTTCCATCTGAGCCTAATCCGTGACAAAAGATTACTATTTGTTTAGGCTTCATTCCAGAAACTGGCTCACAACTTGGACCATCAATTCTTTTAAGATCATTCATGACTATGCTGCTCTTTTTGATAAAATAAAAATACTAATCGATAATGCAACTTCATATAACTAATAATTAACAAATAAAAGTGAATATGACCATAATTACGCGCTTCGCTCCAAGTCCAACTGGTTTTTTGCATCTTGGCCACGCTTTCTCAGCCCAAATTGCTTTTAACCAAACTCAAGAAAAAGGAGGGACTTGTCTGTTACGGATAGAAAATATTGATCAAAACAGATGTCATGTAAAGTTTGAAGATGCCATATATGAGGATTTAGCATGGCTTGGCTTTACGTGGCCTACACCCGTTCTTCGTCAATCAGAACGTCTGCATAAATATAAAGTAGCATTAGAAAAACTGATTAAGAAAAAAATGCTTTATGCATGTTTTTGCTCAAGAAAAAGTATTCAGCAAGAAATTAGAAATATTGCCAGCGCTCCTCATACTTTTGAAGGCACACCATATCCCGGAATATGCAAAAAATTGAGCCATGAAGTTGCTAAGCGCAAAATTAATAATGGCGAACAATTTTCCCTTCGGTTAGATATGGAAAAAGCAATAAGTTACTGTGGGGCCCTGTACTGGGATGAAATAGGAAAAGGAAAACAAAAGGCTACCCCTGAAAGGTTCGGTGATATTGTTGTCGCAAGAAAAGATATTCCTACAAGCTATCATTTATCCGTTGTGGTTGATGATCATGCGCAATCCATCACACAAGTCACAAGAGGAATAGATCTTTTTGCGTCAACACATATTCACAGAATTTTACAATCTCTTTTAGAAATTCACCCCCCCAAGTATCTTCACCATAACCTGATAATGGACAAATCTGGAAAACGACTTTCAAAACGTGATCAATCAACTACATTAAGAGGTCTTCGCAAATCTGGAAAGTCACCGGATGCAATCTTTGAAATGTTACTAAACCGATAAACTTGAAATTAAAATAATTATGCAGATTTCACATTTTGATTTTGAGCTCCCGAGAGAGCTTATTGCGCAAACCCCGGCAAGCCCGAGAGACAAGTCAAAGCTCCTGTATGTTCCAGTTAAGGGTACATTAAAAGATATGACAATGCGAGACCTACCAAATTTAATGAACCCAGAAGACGTATTAGTTATAAATAATACCCGTGTTATCCCAGCTCGTCTGTTTGGGAAAATAGGCAATAATGGAGCAAAAATACAAATCACACTGCATCATTTTGAAGAATCAAACTTTTGGAGAGCTTTTTCTAAACCTGCTAAGAAAATAAAAGTTAACGACAAAATAATTTTTGATGAAAATTTTTGCGCAGTAGTAATTGAAAAGCTTCAAGGAGGCGAAATTAAAATAAGTTTTAATCTCAAAGGAGAACCCTTCAAAAGCTATTTAAATAAGATTGGCATAATGCCTATGCCTCCCTATATTAAAAGAGATGACTTAGGAGAACAATCGGATTGGGATAATTATCAAACTACTTTTGCAAGCCGTGATGGAGCCGTCGCATGCCCTACTGCTGGGCTTCATTTTACGCCAAATCTTATTAAAAATCTGACCAAATATAATATTAAAATTATTCCTATTACTCTGCATGTTGGAGCAGGCACATTCTTACCGGTGAAGACAATGAATACCGAGAGTCACAAAATGCACGCTGAGTGGGGGGAAATTACCCCTGAGAGTGCCGCATTAATTAATGCTACAAAAAAAAAGGGAGGTAGGGTGATCGCAGTGGGGACAACAGTCCTTCGCCTTCTTGAGACCTCAGCTACTCAAGACGGAAGTGTTCTGCCATATAGTGGAAACACAGACATTTTTATTTCACCTGGTTATCAATTTAAGGCTGCAAATACGCTTCTAACTAATTTTCATCTCCCTAAATCAACGCTTTTCATTTTAGTTTGCGCATTCTCTGGTCTAAATTTAATGAAAAAAGTGTATTCTCATGCTATTAAAAATAGGTACCGATTTTATTCGTATGGTGATGCCACACTATTGGAATTAAGAAAATAGGTTAATTGCATGACCTCCAACTCCCTTCAGTTTCAAGTCAAAAATACTGATGGAATGGCCCGCACTGGCAAGTTACTCACAGCTCATGGAGAGGTTGAAACACCAACTTTCATGCCTGTTGGAACTGCAGGCACTATAAAGGCAATGACGCCCGAGGCCGTCGCTTCAACTGGTGCACGGATAGTGCTGGGCAATACTTACCATCTTATGCTAAGACCTGGCTCAGATCGAGTAGAGCGCTTTGGGGGACTGCACAAATTCATGAATTGGGAAGGTCCTATTTTAACTGACTCAGGGGGCTTTCAGATCATGTCATTGAAAAACTTGCGAACATTAGATGACAATGGGGTTGTGTTTAAGTCACATATAGATGGATCATTGCACAAACTTACGCCAGAATCTGCCGTCAAAATTCAACATCAACTAGGGTCTGATATTACAATGGTCTTGGACGAGTGTGTTCCGTTCCCCGCTACCTACCGAGAAGCAAAAAGATCTATGTTACAGTCGATGCGATGGGCAGAGCGGTCAAAGGCCGCATTTGTTCAAAGGTATGGTTGTGGTTTATTTGGAATTATTCAAGGAGGCGTCTATTCAGACCTAAGAAAAGATTCTGCTAAAATTATACTCGATATCGGATTTGATGGACACGCCATTGGTGGGCTCGCTGTCGGAGAAGATCAAATTACAATGTTTAAAACACTCGAAGATACTATTCCATTTCTGCCCCCAGGCAAACCTAGATATTTAATGGGAGTAGGAAAGCCGTCAGATATCGTTGGGGCGGTTAGCAGAGGAGTTGACATGTTTGACTGCGTTTTGCCGACACGTTCGGGCCGGACAAACCAAGCATTTACTCGCATGGGCCAGCTTAATCTCCGTAATGCTTCTCATAGGGACAACAACAACCCTTTAGATCCAAAATGCTTATGCTACACTTGCACCAATTATACTCGGGGCTACATTCATCATTTGATTATGTCGAGAGAAATCTTAGGCTTAACGCTTCTTACATGGCATAATCTTCATTATTATCAGTATCTTATGAAAAGCTTGAGAGTGGCTATTAAAACAGGAACACTAAGTGACTTTAAATACAAATTTTTTCGTGATCAAGAAGTAGGCGATTTGTATGCAAATAAAAAGGATTGAACCTTAGATTTGATAACTATTTTTTACTCGACTGTATAATCATGGCATCAAGAAACAAACAAATAATACGAAATATAATTTTAGAGGAAGGGTTTGATTCGATAGCAATCACATCTGCTCTGCCTGATAAGAATGTTACTAGAAATTTAAACCATTTTCTCAATAAAGGTTATCATGGCGAGATGGATTGGTTATTAAATACTAGATCTCAAAGAACTGATCCCAAAAAGTTGATGAAGACTGTGAAAAGTATTATTGTTCTTGGAACAAATTACACGCCTCATGTAAAGCCATCAGAAAACCTAAAAATTCCATCGTGTGGAACGATTAGTTGCTTTTCACAAACTGCTCAAGATTATCACAAAGTAGTAAAAAAATCTTTAAAACGCGTCGGTTCTCGTATCTCGCAAACTCTTAAAACAGATTTAAAAGTTTTCATAGATACTGCTCCTGTAATGGAAAAACCCTTAGCGGCACGTGCGGGATTGGGGTGGCAAGGAAAACATACAAATTTAGTATCAAAGCGCTTTGGTTCATGGTTGTTCTTAGGCGAAATATTTACTTCATTAGAATTAGAACCAGACTTGCCTCAAGCAGACCATTGCGGCTCTTGCTCAGCCTGTTTAGATTCTTGCCCAACCAAGGCTTTTCCAAAACCCTATCAACTAGATAGCAACAAATGCATATCCTATCTTACGATAGAACATAAAGGAAATATAGATGAGAAGTTAATGAGTGCTATGGGAAACCGCATTTTTGGGTGTGATGATTGCTTAACTGTATGCCCTTGGAACAAGTTCTCAGAGCCAACTGTAAAACCAAAATTACAACCAAGGGTAGAATTAATGAAACCAAGGCTTGAAGATCTTGTTCAGCTAACTGATACAGAGTTTCGCGAGATCTTCACTGGTTCTACAATTAAAAGAACAGGCCGAAACCGTTTTGTCCGTAATGTTTTGATAGCGATAGGAAATAGTTCGGATCGGTCTTTTTTAAAAATCGTAAAACTTCTGACTAATGATAGCTCACCAATAGTCGCTCATGCTGCAAAGTGGGCCTCAATGAAGTTAAATTCATAAATGTTTTTGAATAGATAAGAAATATGTTCTGTAAAACCCAAAATCCAAAAAAGTCAGAAACTCACAGTCTTCAAATTTTACTTTTTTCTATTTTGCTATTGTTTGTCTACAAGGCCGATATTAGAGCCAGTGAAATTATGTCGTTGCAACCCGGGCAAATTTTTAGAGATTGCACATCGTGCCCAGAGCTTATAGTCGTTAATGCTGGAACATTTATTATGGGCTCAAATCATGGGCGACCTAATCAAAGACCTGCCCATTTGGTGCAAATAAAAAGCCCTTTTGCGATAGGTAGGTTTGAAGTCACATTTAAAGAGTGGAATAAATGTGTCTCCTCTGGCATGTGCAAACATAAACCAGATGATCACAATTGGGGAGAAATTAGGCGGCCTGTAATCAATGTCACATGGAACCAAGTAAACAATTATTTAAAATGGTTAAGTGAATTTACTAGTAACACCTACCGTTTGCCGTCAGAGGCAGAATGGGAATATGTCGATAAAGCTGGAACAAATACGCTATTTTGGTGGGGAGACGATGTCGGCGTCAATAATGCTAATTGTAAAGACTGTGGCAGCAATTGGAGTGCTATTGGTTCCGCTCCTATTGGATCCTTTAAGCCTAATCCGTTTGGTCTTTTTGATACGACTGGGAATGTGTTTGAGTGGGTAGCGGACTGCTGGAATTCAGATCATACAGGCTCAAAAAATAATGGGGCTCCTCGATTAACCGGTGATTGCAATCTACGTGTCATACGGGGTGGGTCATTTTATTACTTTAGTAGAGTTTCACAAAGTTCTTACAGGGCAAAAAATCCAGCAATAATAAATAGTTACTGGTTAGGATTCCGCGTTTTGCGTGAACTAAATAAATAATTTTTTATTTATGTTTCCAATCTGCTAAGTTGAGTAAACTAAGATCATGCGATTCGTGGGCTATTGGAATTACTAATGTGGGCCAATCTCTCTGATTTGAAAAAGTTTTATGAGACTAATCTCGGACAAATGTCATGTTCTATAATACAAAAGCAAATTCGTTCCTTATGGCCATGTTTAAATAACCAAAATTTGCTTGGTCTCGGCTATACACTGCCTTATCTATCTAAATTTAGCGATGAGGCATCCCAAATCATTTCGGCAATACCTGGTTCCCAAAGAGAAATAAGGTGGCATCATGACAAGCTCAATCTCACAACAATAATTGAGGAACTTGCGTTTCCTTTTTGTGACCTTTCAATTAGTAAAATTTTAATCATTCACGCTGCAGAATATTCTGCGCAGATCAACCCATTTTTGCGCGAAATATGGCGTATATTGGATAATAATGGCAAGCTAATAATCGTTATTCCAAACCGACTTGGCATTTGGGCACGTTTTAAACATACTCCATTTGGTCAAGGACGCCCATACTCTTTTGAACAATTAAACACGTTACTTCAAAATAACATGTTTAACCCAATCAATACACGCTGGGCGATATGCGCGCCCCCAGTAAAGTCTAAATTTGTCCTTTCAGCAGCTACTTCACTCGAAAAAATCAGCTCAGGTATATTTTCTCACTTCGCTGGGGTAATAATAGTGGAAGCTGAAAAAAAAATTTATGCTGGGACACCTTTAA
>MDTB01086396.1_pt1 | contig 13731 bp, 24 predicted proteins | sample 811161 | NCBI WGS metagenome assembly MDTB01 (sample SAMN05326650, study PRJNA326480) | marine metagenome | isolation source: seawater | place: Mediterranean Sea | collected 2009
TAATATCGGAATTATGGCACATATAGATGCCGGTAAAACTACAACAACGGAAAGAATTTTGTATTACACTGGTAAGAGCCATAAGATTGGTGAAGTTCATGATGGCGCAGCAACAATGGACTGGATGGAACAAGAACAGGAAAGAGGTATCACAATCACATCTGCAGCTACTACATGTTTTTGGAGAGAGCACAGAATAAATATCATAGATACACCTGGACACGTTGATTTTACAATTGAAGTTGAGAGATCTTTAAAAGTTTTAGATGGAGCAGTAGCAGTTTTTGATGGTGTAGCTGGTGTTGAACCGCAATCAGAAACAGTTTGGCGTCAAGCTGATAAATACAAAGTACCGAGAATTTGTTTTGTTAATAAGCTAGACAGAACTGGGGCTGATTTTTTCAATTGTGTCGATATGATTAAGGACAGACTCGGAGCAAAACCTTTAGTTATGCAAATTCCCGTTGGCATTGAGTCATCTTTAAAAGGAGTGGTTGATTTAATTAAAATGAAGGCTGCTCTCTGGAAGGACGAAAAACTTGGAGCTGAATTTGAATATACAGATATCCCATCAGATCTAAAAGACCAGGCAGAAAAATATAGAAAAGAATTAATAGAAACAGCAGTAGAACAAGATGAAAAATTGATGGATGATTATCTTAACGGCAAAAATATATCCGAGGAAGACATAATTTCTTGTGTGCGTAAAGGTTGTTTAAAATTTGATTTTGTACCGGTTTTAACTGGTTCTGCTTTTAAAAACAAAGGTGTTCAACCTTTACTTGACGCAGTTGTTGATTTTTTACCAAGTCCGAAGGATATAAACTCAATCAAAGGAACGAAACCAAATTCTAAAGATGAAGTAGAAAGAAAATTTGACGATAAAGAGCCATTTTCTGCTTTAGCTTTTAAGGTTGCTAACGATCCTTTTGTTGGTTCACTAACATTTATTAGAATTTATTCTGGAACCTTAAAGTCAGGAACCGGAATTTATAATACAACTAGAGACAAAGAAGAAAGAGTTGGGAGAATGTTGTTGATGCATGCAAACAGTAGAGAAGATGTAAAAGAGGCAAATACAGGCGATATAGTTGCTTTAGCCGGCCTAAAATACACAATTACAGGCCACACACTCTCAGATGAAGACAAACCTGTTGTGTTAGAACCAATGGAATTTCCAGATCCAGTAATAGAAATTGCTGTAGAACCTAAAACTAAAGGTGATCAAGAAAAAATGGGAGAAGCCCTAGGCAGACTTGCTAAAGAAGATCCGTCTTTTAGAGTAACTTCTGATGAGGAGTCTGGTCAAACAATTATAAAAGGAATGGGTGAGCTTCATTTAGATATAATTGTTGATAGAATGAAAAGAGAATTTAAAGTTGAAGCTAATATTGGTGCCCCACAGGTTGCGTATCGAGAAACAATTCAAAAACCTGTTTCAAATGTTTATATTCATAAAAAACAAAGTGGAGGAGCGGGTCAATTTGCGAAAGTAGAATTAAATGTAGAACCACTTGAACCAGGAAAAGGCAGGGAAGTAGAGAATAAAATTAAAGGTGGTTCAATACCAAAAGAATTTATTCCTGGAGTTGAAAAGGGCGTTGAAAGTGTTGCAGATAACGGTATTTTAGCAGGGTTCCCCCTTATTGATTACAAAGTTACAATAGTAGATGGATTACATCACGACGTAGACTCAAGTGTTCTGGCTTTTGAAATAGCATCTAGATATTGTTTTAAGGAGGCTTGTACTAAAGCTGGCTTAAAACTTTTAGAACCAATGATGAGAGTAGAGGTAATCACACCCGAGGATTACATGGGTGATGTTATTGGTGATTTGAATAGTAGAAGAGGTCAAGTTTCTACGACAGAAACAAGAGGAAACGCTACTGTTATAAGTGCGATGGTGCCATTAGCAAATATGTTTGGTTATATAAACAATTTAAGATCAATGTCTCAAGGCAGGGCACAGTATTCAATGTTTTTTGATCATTACGCAAAAGTTCCTCAAAATGTTCAAGATGAAGTAACTAAAAAGATGGCTTAAAATGGATAATCAAAATATTAGAATACACTTAAGAGCTTACGATAACAAAATCTTAGATTTATCTACGGAAGAGATTGTAAATACAGCAAAAAGAACTGGCGCCCAAGTAAAAGGACCAATTCCACTCCCAACAAAAATCGAAAGATTTACCGTTCTTAGATCACCACATATTGATAAAAAAAGTAGAGAACAATTCGAAACTAGAACACATAAAAGGTTGATAGATATTGTTGAACCAACACCTCAAACAGTAGAGGCATTAATGAAATTAGATTTAGCATCTGGAGTTGACATAGAAATAAAAATTTAAATATGAGCTTAGGTTTAGTAGGAAAAAAATTGGGAATGACAAGAGAGTTTTTTAACTCTGGAGTATCTATACCAGTTACTGTTGTAAAGGTGGAAAAAGGTAGAATTATCGATATATACACTAAAGAAAAGAATGGCTATTCAGCTGTTAAACTTGGTTTTATAAAAAAGAAAAATTCTAAACTAACAAACCAAATGAAAGGTTTTTTTGCTAAAAAAAACACCGAACCTAAAAAAATTATTAAAGAATATAGAGTAGAAAAAACAGATGAATACAAAAATGGGAGTGAAGTCGGTTTAGAAATTATGAAAGACGTGAAATTTATAGATGTGAGGTCTCAAACAATTGGTAAAGGATTTGCTGGAGTAATGAAAAAATATAATTTTGGTGGTTTAAGAGCAAGTCATGGGGTTTCTGTATCACATAGATCTCATGGGTCTACTGGTCAAAATCAAGATCCGGGAAAAGTTTTTAAAGGAAAAAAAATGGCAGGACATATGGGCTCAAAATTCAGAACTATATTAAATCTAGAAGTAATTAAATCTGATATTGAGAATGGTTTAATTTATATTAAAGGCTCAATTCCTGGGTCTAAAAACACAATTGTTTATTTAAGAAAATCAAAAAAATCATTTAATCGAAAAACTAGTGTGGAAAAATTTGCTCAAGAAATACAACCAGCCAACGCCATAAATAAAAAAGACTCTACAAAAAAGGAAACCACAAAAAAACCAGCGGATAAACAACCAAAAAAAGAAGAAGTTAAAAAGAAATAGATTATGAATATTAAAGTACTAAATATTGATGGCAGTAAGGTTAAGGACCTTAATGTATCTGACAAACTTACTGGACTAAAAGTAAATAATAGACTTTTAAAATATGTTATTGATTGGCAACTGAATCATTCAAAAAAACGTGTAGCTAAAACAAAACAAAGAAATGAAGTTATTGGTTCTACAAGAAAAATTTATGCACAAAAAGGAACTGGTGGAGCAAGGCATGCATCAAGAAAAGCACCTTTATTTGTGGGGGGTGGTGTAGCCCATGGCCCTAAAGGCGATAATTATAAAATTAAAAAGATTAATAAAAAAATAAGAAAAATTGCTTTAGCGCAAACAATTTCAAAGAAAAAAAATAATAACGAACTTTTTCTACTTGATGATGTAAAAAAAGAAGTAAAAAAAACAAAAATATTCAATTCTTTTCTGATTAAAAATAAAATAAATAACGTTTTAATTGTATCTGACAAAGAAACAGAAAAAAATATCATTAAATCAGTAAGAAATTTACCTAATGTTAAATTAATAAATGATGCAGGAACAAATGTTTATGACTTAATTAAATATAAAAATGTAATATTTACAACAAGTTCAATTAAAAATATTCAACAGAGATTAACCAATGAAAAAAATTAATTATTTAGATTCTATCATAAATCCGATTATAACCGAGAAAGCCACAGGCCTTTCTGAACAAAATAAGGTTATTTTTAAGGTAAGAAGTGACGCTTCTAAAAAATCTATTAAAAAAAATATAGAAAAAATATTTAAAGTTAGTGTTATAAAAGTAAACACAATTACAAAAAAATCAAAAAGAAAAATTATAAGAGGAAGAACTGGCCTTAAAAAAGGATACAAGAAAGCTTTAGTAACTTTAAAAAAAGGTCAAAGTATTGACCTTGCAACAGGAGCATAATTTATATGTCATTAAAATCTTACAAACCTTATACCAAATCTACAAGAGCAACCGTTTTGGTTGATAAAAAAAATATTTGGAAAGGACCCCCGTTTAAGTCTTTAACAAAAGGTAAAACCTCAACTGGTGGAAGAAATAATTTGGGCAGAATAACATCAAGAGCAAGAGGAGCAGGACATAAAAAAAGATATAGAATTATTGATTTTCACAGAAACAAGATTGATATGATAGGTAGTGTTGAAAGAATTGAATATGATCCAAATAGATCTTCATTCATTGCATTAATTAATTATGAGGATAAAACAAAAAGTTACATAATTTGCCCTCAAAATATAAAAATTGGAGAAAAAATTATTTCTGGCAATAACAAAGAAGTGAAAATAGGTAATTGTATGCCATTAAGTGATATACCTCCAGGTACACAAGTGCACAATGTTGAACTGAATGCTGGTGCAGGTGGTAAACTTGCTAGATCAGCTGGCGCATCAGTTACTTTGTCAGGTATTGATGATGAATATGCAATAATTAAATTATCTTCTGGAGAGACAAGAAAGGTAAGAAAATATTGTAAAGCCACAATAGGTGTTGTTTCAAATCCAGATCAAAAAAATATTAAAATTGGAAAAGCCGGAAGAAATAGATGGAAAGGTAAAAGACCACAAACCAGAGGTGTTGCAATGAATCCTGTAGATCATCCACACGGAGGGGGCGAAGGTAAAACTGCCGGTGGAAGGAATCCAGTTTCTCCTTGGGGGCAATCTGCAAAAGGCCTTAAGACAAGAAGACCTCAAAGAAGTGATAAATTTATAATTTCAAGAAGAAAAAAAAGAGGTGATAAATAAATGACAAGGGGTATTTGGAAAGGACCGTTTGTACATCCAAGTTTATTAAAAAAAATTGATAGGCTTAAAAATGAAACAAGAAAATCTCCAATTAAAACTTGGTCTAGAAATTCAACTATAATTCCGGAATTTGTTGGACATAGTTTTCTTATTCATAATGGAAAAAATTTTATACCAATTACAATATCAGAAGAAATGGTAGGACATAAATTGGGAGAATTTTCACCAACAAGAAAATTTTCTGGTCACACTCCTGCAGACAAAAAAGCAGCTGCAGAGGGATCTGCTCCTTCATCATCTGGATCCGCACCTAAAGCAGCACCTGGCGCTTCTTCAAAAGCTGCCCCTGGATCAACACCAGCAGCTGCGAAACCAGCTGCACCTAAAAAGGATGCTAAATGACAGATAAAAACACTACAATAAAAGCAATAAATAAAAATGTTAGATGCGGAGCTAGAAAAGCTAATTTAGTTTTAAATTTTATCAAAGGAAAGAAAGCCGATATTGCTATTAGAGATTTAGAATTTACAAGAAAAAAAGTTGCTGAAGATATTAAAAAGACTGTTAAATCAGCTGTAGCTAATGCAGAAAATAATTATCAATATGACATTGATAATCTTTATATTAAAGAAGCTTATGTTGGAAAATCAATAGTGATGAAAAGATTTAGACCAAGAGCCAAGGGAAGAGCTTCACCAATAAAAAAACCATATAGTAGAGTAACTATAATTTTAGAAGAAAAAAAACAGGAAGGTAAAGTATAATGGGTCAAAAAGTAAATCCAATAGGTTTTAGACTTGGGATAAACAGAGGATGGGACTCGGTTTGGTTCGCAAGAAAAGCTGACTTTGGAAAATATTTAATTGAGGATTTTAAAATTAGACAGTTTATTAAAAAAAATATCCAAAATTCTGGAGTCTCTGAGATTATAATCGAGAGATCAGGTAAAAAATGTGCAGTATTTATTCACACTTCAAGACCTGGGTTTGTAATTGGAAAAAAGGGTTCTGATATTGAAAAAATCAAGATTAAAATTTCAAAAATTACAGATAGTGAAGTTTCAGTAAATATAAAAGAAATAAAAAAACCCGAGCTAAATGCCTATTTAGTGGCTGAAAATATTTCTCAACAATTGGTAAAACGTATTGCCTACAGAAGAGCAATGAAAAGAGCAATGCAATCTGCGATGAGACTAGGTGCTAAAGGAATTAAAGTTACTCTAAGTGGAAGGTTAGCAGGAAACGAAATTGCAAGAAGTGAGTGGTTAAGAGAAGGCAGCATACCTCTACACACTTTAAGAGCAAATCTTGATTACGCAGAGTCAGAAGCTTTAACTACTTATGGAATTATTGGTGTAAAAGTTTGGATTTACAAAGGTGAAATCTTTTTGAAAGACGTGAATAAACAAAAAATGGAAAGGACAAAAAATGCTTCAGCCAGTAAGAAGTAAATATAGAAAAGCTCACAAAGGTAGAATTCATGGAAAGGCTACTAGAGCTAGTTCTTTAAATTATGGTGAATTTGGTTTGAAAGCAGTCCAACCTGAAAGAATTATTGGAAAACAAATAGAAGCAGCAAGAGTTGCTCTGACAAGACACATGAAAAGAACTGGTAAAGTTTGGTCAAGAGTTTTCCCCAATATACCTGTCTCAAAGAAACCAACAGAAGTGAGAATGGGCAAAGGAAAAGGATCACCAGAATATTGGGCGTGTAGGGTTAAACCTGGAAGAATATTGTTTGAGGTTGATGGTGTATCAGAAGAGATTGCAAGAGAGGCATTATATAAAGCGTCAGCAAAACTACCTATAAAAACAAAATTTGTAAAAAGATAATTATGAAAAAAAAAGAACAAAAGAAACTAACGGAAGATCAATCTTTAAGAGAGATACAAAAACTTAAAAAAGATTTATTTAATATGAGATTTAAGAAAGTAAATGGACAAATACAAAATGTCGCTGAATTTTCAAAAATAAAAAAGAGTATTGCAAGATTATACAATAATGTACAAGGAAAAAAATGACCAAAAGAATTTTACTAGGTGAAGTGGTAAGTAATAAAAGTGATAAAACAATTGTAGTAAAAGTTGAAAGAAAATTTAGACATCCTTTTTACGGAAAAGTTATATCAAGATCAAAAAAATATCACGCACACGATGAAAAAAATAAATATAAAATAGGTGACGTAGTTAAAATTATTGAGTCAAAACCGATATCAAAATTAAAAACCTGGGAGGTTCTAGAAAAATGATACAAATTCAAACTGAATTACTAGTAGCTGATAATACTGGAGCAAAAAGGGTTGAATGCATAAAGGTGCTTGGTGGTTCTAAAAGAAGATATGCTGGTGTTGGTGATTTAATCGTTGTTAGTGTGAAGGATGCTTTACCCAATGGCAAGGTCAAAAAGGGATCTGTTCACAAGGCTGTTGTTGTTAGGACTAAAAAAGAAATTTTCAGGAAAGATGGTTCTAAAGTTCAATTTGATAGCAATTCTGTAGTTCTTACTGATGAAAAGGGTGAACCAATTGGAACAAGAATATTTGGTCCAGTGACGAGAGAGCTAAGAGCACGTGGACAAACAAAAATAATTTCTTTAGCACCGGAGGTTTTATGAAAAATTTATATAAAAAAGGCATGAAAGTAAAAATTTTAATCGGCAAAGACAAAGGTAAATCTGGTGAAATTATTGAAATTAATAGAATTCGTAATTTAGCAAAAGTTAAAGACGTTAATATGCAAAAAAAACACAAGAAGGCTACAAAGGAAAATAAAGGTGGAATAATAAGTAAAGAAGGATATGTACATTTATCAAATTTAAAAAATTTAGATCAAGAAAAAAACAAGAATAAAGAAAGTAAGAAATAATGACACCAAGACTTAAAGACAAATATAAAAAAGAAATAATTCAAAATTTAATGACAAAATTAAATTATAAAAACGTAAATGCTATACCAAAGATTAAAAAAATTGTTTTAAATATGGGCATGGGGCAAGATGGACTGGATAAAAAGAAAATGGAGATTTGCATAAAAGATATATCATCTATTGCAGGCCAATATCCTGTCATAACTAAATTTAAAAAATCTATTTCAAATTTTAAATCAAGACAAGGATCTAACGCTGGTTTAAAAGTAACTCTTAGAAATGACAGAATGTACGAATTTTTAGACAGATTGATTAATATAGCTTTACCTAGAATTAAAGATTTTAGAGGTTTAAAGGACTCTGCATGTGATAAATTTGGAAATTTTACATTTGGTATTAAAGAACACATAATATTTCCTGAAATAAATTTTGATAAAGTCGATGTTATTAGAGGTATGGACATAACAATAGTAACAACTAGTGATAAAAAAGAAAACACCGTATCTTTATTAAAAGAATTTAATTTTCCTATTATTCAAGATCTTGAAAAAAGAAAGAAAAAAATAAAAAAAATAATTCAAACTGAAAACAAAGAAGAAAAAACAGAGAAAGGATAATTTAATGGCTAAAACTAGTGCAATACAGCGTAATTTGAAAAGAATTAAAATGTCAAAGAAATTCCAAAATAGAAGAAAAAAATTAAAATCTATTATTAATAATAAAAAACTGCCTTTAAATGAGAGGTTTGCGGCTCAATTAAAGTTATCTAAGCTTCCAAAAAATTCTGCAAGAACAAGAATAAGAAATAGATGTGAAATAACTGGAAGACCGCATGGAGTATACAGAAAACTTAAAATTTCAAGAATTGCATTAAGACAGATGGCATCTTCAGGTAAAATCCCTGGAATGACAAAATCTAGTTGGTAAAGGAGGAATATGAGTTTAGTTGATCCTATTGGAGATATGTTAACGAGAATAAGAAACGGTCAAATGAGATCGTTAAAGAAAATTGATGTACCATTTTCAAATTTTAGATCTAAAGTATTAGAAGTATTAAAAAAAGAAGGTTACATAATTGATTATCAATTAACTGAGGGTAAAAATAAAATTAAAATTATAAACGTTAAACTTAAGTACTATGAAGGACAACCAGTGATTAAGGAAATCAAAAGAATTTCTAAACCTGGAAGACGAGTTTATTCAAGAGCAACAAGTATACCTAAAGTTTTAAATGGCTTAGGTTTAGCCATACTCTCAACAAGCAAAGGAGTTATGTCTGATGCAGAGGCAACTAAAAATAATTTAGGTGGAGAAATAATCTGTAGGATATTTTAATGTCAAAACTTGGAAAAAAAGCTATTTTCATACCAAAAGACTCAACTATTAAAGTAGAGGGTGATTCTCTTTTAATTTCTGGTCCAAAAGGAACGCAAAAATTATTATTTAATAACAAAATGTTCTCATCAAACATTAATGATAAAAACGAATTCCAAATTACACCAATCACAAAAGATAAAAAAACTTCTATAATGTGGGGAACATACAGGAGTTTGCTAAATAACGCTGTATTGGGTGTTACAAAAGGCCATGAAAAAAATTTAGAACTTAGTGGAGTTGGTTTTCGTGCAAATCTTAAAGGAGACAAACTAGCACTTCAATTAGGATTTAGTCATGAAGTTTATTACACAGTTCCAAAGGGAATTACAATAAAAGTTGATAAACAAACAAAATTAAATATATCTGGATCAGATAAAGAGTTAGTCTCTAAAGTTTCAGCAGATATTAAATCATTAAAACCAGTCGAACCTTATAAAGCAAAAGGAATAAAAGAAAAAAATCAATATGTGATAAGAAAAGAAGGTAAAAAAAAATAAAATGAGAAAAATTAGTACAAAATATAAACGCTTATTGAGAAACAGAAGTAAATTAAAAAAGGTAAATGTCGATAGGTATAGAATTACTATTTTCAAATCCCTTAAAAATATTTCTGCTCAAATCATTGATGATAAAATAAATAAAACTATAGTATCTGCATCATCAATGGAGAAAGATTTAAAAAAAGATAAAAAAAATAAAACTGATCTTTCAAAATTATTGGGCGAAGTTTTGGCTAAAAGGGCGTCAGAGAAAAAAATAGATAAAGTTTATTTTGATAGAGGGGGTTATAAATACCACGGAAGAATAAAGGCTTTAGCTGAGTCTTTAAGAAAGAATGGATTAAATTTCTAATGAAAGAAAAAAGTGATATAGTAGAAAAATTAGTAGCTATTAATAGAATTACAAAAGTAGTAAAGGGTGGTAGAAGATTTGGATTTGCAGCATTAGTAGTTGCTGGAAATCAAAATGGTTCAATTGGAATTGGACAAGGAAAATCTAAACAAGTACCTGATGCAATCAAAAAAGCAACAGAAGTTGCAAAAAGGAATATGGTTAAAATCCCATTAAAAGACGGAAGAACTTTGCACCATGACGTTTTTGCAAAAAGTGGATCCGGAAAAATTTTAATGAGAGCTGCTCCAACAGGAACTGGAATAATAGCAGGTGGAGCAACTAGAGCAGTATGTGAGGTCTTAGGAATACAAGACATTGTAACTAAATCACTAGGATCTCCAAATCCTCACAATGTTTTAAAAGCAGTTCTACAGGGCTTAAAAAATCAAAACTCACCAAAGCTTATCTCAGCAATGAGAAACAAAAAAATTAGTGAAGTTATAAAAAAAAGAGAAAATTAATATGAAACTGAATACTCTAATAAAAACAAATACATCAAAGATTCGTGTTGGAAGAGGAATTGGATCAGGAAAAGGGAAAACATCTGGAAGAGGTGTAAAAGGACAAAAATCAAGATCAGGTGTTGCAATAAAAAGTTTTGAGGGTGGACAGATGCCGCTTTATAGAAGGCTTCCAAAAAGGGGTTTCAATAATATTCAAAACTTAAATAAAAAAAAAATGATAGCTACACTTAATTTAAAGAATATAGAAGTTTTTATTAAAAACAAAAGAATAGATGGAAATGAAGAAATTACTATAAAGTATTTAAAAGATAAAAAAATTATAGGAAACAAGTACGAAAAATTGAAAATACTTGGATCTGGAGATTATAAAGGTAAATTAAAAATAAAAACTGATTTTATTTCAAAATCTGCCAAATTAAAAATTGAAAAAGCTGGTGGTTCAGTAGATCTTTTAAATAAACTGAAAAAATAATAAATGGCAGAGGACTCCAACACATCATCACATTCATCTGATTTAAGAAATAGAATCTTTTTCACAATATTTATATTGTGTATTTATAGGTTAGGCACTTACGTACCTATTGCTGGTATAGATCCAAATTCTTTAGCTGAAATAATGTCATCAAGTCAAAAGGGTTTACTTGGTATGTTTAACGTTTTTTCTGGTGGAGCCGTTCAAAGAATGGCAATTTTTGCACTTGGAATTATGCCATACATTTCGTCATCAATAATAGTGCAGTTACTTACAGGAACATCAGATTATTTTAAAAATTTAAAAGAACAAGGTGAAATCGGTAGAAAAAAAATTACTCAAATCACAAGATATGGAACAGTTTTTATTGCAGCTCTCCAAGGATACGGTGTTTCAGTAGGATTGGAAAATGCGGGTGGACTTGTTTTATCACCTGGTATTTATTTTAAGTTAATGACAACTATTTCCTTAGTAGCAGGAACAACCTTCTTAATGTGGTTAGGCGAGCAAATAACATCAAGAGGAATCGGCAATGGTATATCATTAATTATATTTTCTGGTATTGTTGCAGAAATTCCAAGAGCTTTAGCATCAACATTTGAACTTGGTAGGACCGGAGCACTCTCACCAGTAATGATTATAGGTATTTTTATTTTAATAATTATAACTGTAATGTTTATTGTTTTTATGGAAAGAGCTATGAGAAAAATCTTAGTTAACTATCCTAAAAGACAGATGGGAAATAAAATATATGGAGGAGAGTCATCTTATTTACCATTAAAGATTAACACAGCTGGTGTTATACCAGCAATTTTTGCATCCGCTCTATTACTATTACCAATAACTTTTTCTAACTTTGGTGCTTCTGACTCAGATTTATTCATAAATTTTTCTTCTTTATTTTCCCAAGGCAAACCTTTGTACATGTTGCTATATGCATTTGGTATAATTTTCTTCGCTTTTTTCTATACGTCTATAGTTTTTAATCCTAAGGAGACAGCTGAAAATTTAAGAAAGTACGGGGGATATATACCCGGTATAAGACCAGGCGATAGAACAGCAGATTACATTGAAAATATATTAACAAAGCTAACAACAATTGGTGCGTGTTACTTAACCCTTGTTTGTTTAATGCCTGAATTTTTGATTGCTAAATATCCAATACCTTTTTATTTAGGGGGTACTTCAGTTTTAATTGTAGTCGTAGTTGCGATGGATACAGTTACACAGGTTCAAACAAGATTAATGAGCTCTCAATACGAACATTTGATAAAAAAAGCAAAGTTTAATAGATAATTTATGAATATAATAATTTTTGGTCCACCTGGTGCAGGGAAGGGAACACAGTCAAAATTTATTGTAGACAAATATAATCTTTATCAATTATCTACAGGAGATCTTTTGCGATATGAAATTAAAAATAAAACTCAGTTAGGAAATCAAATTACATCTATCATAAATGCTGGTGAACTAGTGTCTGATGAAATAGTGAGTGATTTAATAGAAAAATTTATTTCAAATGACATATATAAAAACAATATTATTTTTGATGGCTACCCTAGAAATTTAATGCAGGCTAGAAATTTAGACAATTTATTAAAGAAATATAAACAAAAAATAGATATTGTTTTAAAATTATCTGTAAGTTTAGAAACAGTTAAAAAAAGAATTTTGGAGAGAAAAACTCAGGAAAACAGAGCAGATGATAATGAGGAAATAGCAATTAAAAGATATAAAACCTACGAAAAATCGTCTGAACCAGTTATAAATTATTATAAGCAAACTGAACTATTCAAAGTTGTAAATGGAGAGGCTGGAATAGCTGAGATTAATAGTGAAATTAGTGGGTTAATTGACACTATCAAGGGTTGACATTAAATGATTACTCAATATAAATACGCAGGAAACTTAAACATCACAAAATATGGCTCGAATAGCAGGCGTTAACATCCCTATAAATAAAGTTGTTCAGACAGCTCTGACTTATATTCATGGAATTGGTGATTATAATTCAAAAATCATATGTCAAAAATTAAACATTCCACTTAATAAAAGAGTAAACAAATTGTCTGAGGAAGAAGTATTAAAAATAAGAGAATATATTGACGAAAATTATAAGGTAGAAGGTGATTTAAGAAGAGAAAATTCAATGAATATAAAAAGGTTGGTTGATCTAGCTTGCTATAGAGGTTCGCGACATAAAAGAAAATTACCTGTCAGAGGTCAAAGGACACACTCAAATGCCAGAACAAGAAAAGGTAAAGCTATAGCAATTGCTGGTAAAAAACTAACACCATTAAAAAAATAGATAATGAATTCTAATAAAAAAAAACCCGAAGAAAATAACAAAAAGATTGAAGATCAAGCAATAAAAAAACCTGTAAAAAAGAAAAATAAACAGAAAAAAAATATTTCTTCAGGTATTGCTTTTGTAAATTCAACTTTTAATAATACTATTATTTCAATAGCTGACGAACAAGGTAATGTGATCGCATGGTCTTCAGCTGGAACTAAAGGTTTTAAAGGTTCAAGAAAATCAACACCATATGCAGCTCAAGTCGCGGCAGATGATGCAGGTGGTAAAGCCTATGAACAAGGTCTAAGAACTTTGTCTGTTCAAGTAAAAGGACCTGGCTCAGGTAGAGAAACTGCGTTAAGAGCTTTGCAATCCAGAGGTTTTAAAATTGTTTCAATTAAAGACACGACGCCTATGCCTCACAATGGTGCAAGACCACCAAAAAAAAGGAGAGTATAATGGAAAATATTAATA
>MDTB01024564.1_pt1 | contig 13730 bp, 16 predicted proteins | sample 811161 | NCBI WGS metagenome assembly MDTB01 (sample SAMN05326650, study PRJNA326480) | marine metagenome | isolation source: seawater | place: Mediterranean Sea | collected 2009
TCCCGCCCCACCAGATGAATCTGAACCAGCAATAATTAATATTTTTGATTTAGGTTTCAATTTATTTAATCTTTTTTGAAATAATATTTATACACTTATTTAGAAGTTCTTTATTTTCACTCTCACCCATTACCCTAATTTTTGACTCTGTTCCAGACTTTCTTACCAATATCCTGCCATGACCACTCATTAATTTTTCTGCAAATTTTATTGATTTTTTTATTTCAAATTTTCTAATTATGGTTTTATCCTTAACTTCAATATTTTTTAAAATTTGGGGAATTTTTTTGAATTTATTAAAAAAACTACTAGCTTTTTTTCCTTTTCTAATTGCAAACAATACCTCAAGAGCTACTAGCAATCCATCACCTGTGGTTGCAAATTTTCCTAAAATAATATGACCAGATTGTTCACCACCTAGGTTAAAATTATTTTTTTGCATTTTTTCTTTTACATATCTGTCACCTACGTTTGCCCGAATAAATTTTATTTTTTTAGATTGAAAAAATTTTTCTAATCCATAATTAGACATTAAAGTTCCAACCACACCCCCTCTTAACATCTTTTTATCTTTCCATCTTGTGGCTAAAGCTGCAATAATTTGATCACCATTAATTACATTTCCAGCTTCATCACACATAATAATTCTATCTGCGTCACCATCAAGAGAGATCCCTATATGTGCTTTATGTTTCTTAACTGCAAGCTTAATTGTATTTGGACAAGTTGAGCCACAATTATTATTTATGTTAAGCCCGTTAGGGTTTACACCAATTGCTATTACTTTTGCTCCTAATGATCTTAATAATTCTGGACCAGCTTTATATCCTGCTCCATTTGCACAATCTATTACAATGCGTAGTCCTCTAAGATTAAACTCTTTAGTAAAATTCTTCTTTAAAATTTTAATATAATCATCTGTTCCAGTCTCTAATCTTTTTACTCTCCCTAATTTTTTCGGATTTGACAAATTTTTTGTAATTTTTTTATCAATCAGATTTTCGATTTTTTTTTCAATTTTATCAGATAATTTCATTCCATCTGGTCCAAATAGTTTTAAACCATTATCGTAGTGAGGATTATGAGAGGCGGTAATCATGATTCCCATATTTGCTTTCATATCTTTTGTTAGCATAGCTAAGCCATTAGTAGGCAAAGGTCCAAGTGTATAAACGTTCATTCCAGCGGATGTAAGTCCTGAAACTAATGCTGGTTCTAAAGTGTAGCCTGATAATCTTGTATCTTTAGCAATTATAGCTACTTGTTTTTTTTTTTTTTGTGACTTAAAATATGTTCCTGATGCTAAACCAAATTTAAAAAACATATCACCATTTATATTTCTACTATTAACAGCGCCCCTTATTCCATCTGTTCCAAAATATTTTTTTTTCATTAGTTTTTTAATAACTCTTTAAAAACTTTTATTCCCTGTTGTATCTCATTAACATCGTGAATTCTTAATATTTGAATACCTTGCATCATTAAAAAAATTGAAGATGAAACTGTGCCTCCTACTCTACTTTTTGTATCATTTTTTCCAGACAATTCCTTAATAAATCTTTTTCTAGAATTACCTACAAGTACAGGAAATCCAAGCGTGTGGAAAATTGAAATATTACTAATTAAATTCATATTATGTTTCAAATTTTTTCCAAACCCTATTCCTGGATCAATAATTATATTATTGTGTTTTATACCTATAGATCTCAAATACTTTACCTTCTCTTCAAAAAAATCATATATTTCCAGTAATTCATTTTTATAAGTCGGTTTATTTTGCATGTTTTCAGGACTTCCTTTTGAATGTTGAATAACAAAAGGAATCATATATTTTTTTAAAATATCTTTTGACTCATAATCGTAAGATAAACCGGATACATCATTAACTATTTTTATTCCATTTTTGATCGCTTTTTCCATTACTTTTGCTTTTCTTGTATCAATGGATACAGGAATTTTTTTACAGACAATTTTAAGTATTTTTTCTACTCTACTCCATTCTAACTTTGTATTGATTGCTTTAGACCCAGGTCTCGTAGACTCTCCACCTACATCAATTATATTTGCACCAGCTTCAAACATTTGGAAAGCATGCCTAACTCCTTTATTCTTTTTGTTAAATTTTCCACCATCTGAAAAACTATCAGGGGTAAGATTTAATACCCCCATAATATTTGGAATTTTTAGAAAATTTAAGTTTGCAAAATTTTTTCTTTTCGAGGTAATTTTCTTTAAATCTAACATTACTTGTTTTTTTAATTTTTTTGGTAGGATATTTAATTTATTAATTGAAATTCTTTTTTTTGTATCTCTAGATATTATTTCAATATGATCGAAAGAAATTGATTGATTACCACCTAATCGAAGAGTTTTTTTTTTTTTAACTAAATGCTTTGATTTATTGCCATAGTGGAAATTACACGCTCTTGTGTAATATCTCAGCATGAATTTTAATGAACAATTTTTGGTTTAAGACCCAGCGCACCCATAGCTGAACCTTTGTCATCTTCAACTTTTAGATCTTGTTTGTCCGCTGGATATATATTTTTATTGATTATATTTTCAATTTCTTCACCAGTTAAAGTTTCATAAGTTATAAGAGCTTTGGCAATTTTGTGTAGATCATCAATTTTATCAGTTAATATTTGTCTGGCTTTATTATACCCTTCGTCAACCAACTTTCTAATTTCTTTATCAATTTTTTGAGCAACTTCCTCTGAAACAGACTGGGTTTGTGTTACAGATCTACCTAAAAATACTTCCTCCTGATTTTCTCCATATTCAACTGGACCCATTTCTTCACTCATGCCATATTTAGTCACCATAGCTCTTGCTAGTTGAGTAGCTTGATTTATGTCTGATCCACTTCCACCTCCAGCACCTGTAGATATATTATCTTTTCCAAATATTACTTCTTCCGCAACTCTACCACCAAAACATACGGCTAATCTAGCCTTAAGATATTTTATTGAATGGCCATGTTTGTCTCTCTCGGGCAAGTTCATAACCATTCCTAATGCTCTTCCCCTTGGAATAATTGTGGCCTTATGAATTGGATCATAGCTAGGCATATTAAATGAAACTAAAGCATGACCACCTTCGTGATATGCAGTCAGTTTTTTTTCATCCTCAGTCATTACCATAGAACGTCTCTCTGCTCCCATCATAACTTTATCTTTTGCTTCCTCAAATTCACTTAAAGTAACTATTCTTTTATTTTTTCTCGCAGCTAATAAAGCAGATTCATTTACTAAATTCGCAAGATCAGCACCCGAAAATCCTGGTGTTCCTCTTGCAATTGTTCTTAAATTTACATCAGGAGCCATTTTTATTTTTTTAACATGAACTTTTAATATTTTTTCTCTACCAATAATGTCAGGGTTTGAAACAACTACTTGTCTATCAAATCTACCCGGTCTAAGTAATGCTGGATCAAGAACATCTGGTCTGTTTGTTGCTGCAATTATTATAACACCTTCATTTGTCTCAAATCCATCCATTTCAACTAAAAGCTGGTTAAGTGTCTGTTCTCTTTCATCGTTTCCACCTCCTAAACCTGCACCCCTACTTCTTCCAACTGCATCAATTTCGTCAATAAAAATAATACATGGGGAGTTTTTTTTTCCTTGTTCAAACATATCTCGAACTCTAGATGCACCAACTCCAACAAACATTTCAACAAAATCTGATCCTGAAATAGTAAAAAATGGAACACCTGCTTCTCCAGCTATAGCTCTAGCTAATAAAGTTTTTCCAGTTCCTGGAGGTCCAACTAGTAATGCACCTCTTGGAATTTTTCCACCAAGTCTACTAAATTTTTTTGGATCTTTTAAAAATTCGACTATTTCTTCAACTTCTTCTTTTGCCTCCTCAACACCTGCAACATCATTAAATGTAACTTTACCCTTAAGTTCGTTCATCATTTTTGCTTTTGATCTTCCAAAACCCATAGCTCCACCTTTGCCACCTTGCATTTGTCTCATAAAGAAAATCCAAACTGCTATTAACAAAAGCATTGGAAACCATGAAAGTAATACCCCAAATAAAGATGGCATTTTTTCATCTATTGGTGCAGCTGAAATACTTACTCCTTTTTCTGAGAGCTTTTCAATTAAATTTGGATCATTAGGTGCGTAAGTTGTAAAACTATTCCCATTTGAATATACACCTTTAATATTATTACCTTGAATTTCAACTTTTAAAACTTCACCATTATCGACTGAAGTTAAGAATTCAGAGAATATAATTTTATTTCCCCCTTTAATATTTGATTGAGGATTTTTAAACATATTATAAAGGCCTATAGTCAAAAAAACTATTATTGCCCATAAAGCTATATTTTTTATATTCATAGTTATAAAATAAGAATTATTATGAATTAAACAAGTGGCATTTTGGTATAAAGGTATGATATTTTTAAATCTCTAGAGAGATAATTACAGTTTGATTAACCTTTTCGATTATACAGCCACCCAATGTTAGTCGAATTGAGTGATTATTTTCAAGATTTTTAATAATTTTCTCTATTTTTTTTCCTCTCACTGCATAATACTTTTTACCAATAATCTTAATGGACTCAGATAATGACCTAAATACCACCTCATAAGGTTGTTCAAAAAATTGTTGATTTAAAATTAATCTTTTATTTTTATCCAAAAGAAATGTATTTCTTTTTAAATTTTGATTTACGTAAAAATTTATAACTTTATTTGAAGATTTTAAGTTTTTTATTGTTTTAAGAAACTTTTTTTTATCTAAACCATTATTTTTTAATTCTTTGATTAATTTTCTAATTTTAATCCTAAGGAACTTTTCATTTTGATTTGTTGGATCTTGTACATAAAATCCAAATACGTATTTTGAGATAAATAATAAATCTTCTTTTTTTAAGTAGAGTAAAGGTCTTAATAGATTTTTATTTTCAATTTTATTATTCTTTTCTAATGATATCAGACCATTTAACCCACTACCTCTTAGGATTCTTATAAAAAAATTTTCCAATAAATCGTCCTCATGATGACCTAATAGTATATTACTAATCTTTAATTCATCGCACTTAGCAAATAAGATTTCATATCTTTTTTTTCTGGCCAGAGATTGAATATTTTTATTTGGTTTTTGTCCTTTCCAGATTAAAACTTCAGCATTTATCAGATAACCTTTTAAAATATTTTTTACTACTCTTGCCTCTTTAGTCGACTCAGGTCTTAGTTTATGGTCTATAATAATAAATCTAGATTTTATTTTTTTTTTAATGGAATAAATCTTAGCTAAAAATGCTAATGCTAGACTGTCTGGTCCACCTGAAACTGCAACTATAAAATCTTGATCAATATTTAGGGATTTTTCAAATTTTTTATAAATTTGATGAATTTTTTTATTTTTTAATTTTTCTTTTAAAATTTTAGGAATTTTGGTTCCCGCACTCAAATTTCTGAGACTCATATTTAGCTTTTTGGATTACTGATTGGTTTGCTTCAGGATATTGTTTCTCTACACCACTTATCACTTTACAACCTTGATCTTTTTCTCCAATCTGAACCATTGATATACCAAGCTTTAATAAATTTACAGGTGCTTTTTCTCCTTTAGGATATTTTTGATAACCTTCCAAATAAGCAGATGCAGCATCAGTATAAAGTTGTCTTATTCTAAAAGTTTCAGCATACCAATATTGTGCATTACCAGCTAATTTGTGTTCTGGATTTGTTAACACAAATTCTCTGAAAGCTCTTTCTGCAGTAGTGTAATCACCTACTTTTAAAAAACTCGTAGCAAATTTGTACTGTTTTTCAGGACTTTCTTTTGGGAGTATTTTATCCTCTGCTTGAAAAATTTCTGTTACAACTGTAGCTGTTGTTTCAATAGATTTGGTTTGTTGGGCGGTTTCATTTGTCTCAGTGCTTTTGTAAGTAATTGAGCCTAAATCCTGTGGTTCAGAACTTCCCGGTAACGTTTCATCATTTTTTTTATCTTCAATTTTTTTTGTAATCTTTTTAGGAATTTCATTTGATGAAAGTGAAACTTCTAAATCTTGAAACCTTGCTTGATTATCAGCTTGAACTTTTGACATTCTATTTGAAAGTTTATCTAATTTAAAATTTATTTCTTCAAACTTGTTTGTAAGTTTTTGAAATTGATTTTCAATATCTGAAAGCTTTAGTAAATGTCTTGTTAAAACATCTTCTGAATTACCATCTATATTTAAATTGGAATTATTTAAACTAATGTTATTTGACTCATTACTTTTTGAATAAACTGCTTTTTCTAAAGTTTTTATATCCTTTTGAAGTTTTTCCAATATTTCATAGAGATTGTGATTGTCAGCTAGGGAATAAGTGTAATAAAAAGAATTTATAATAATAAAAAACTTTATTATTAAAATTCCTCGTAAGAGTTTCATAGACTTAAGTTATGGTTATAATAATGGCAAAAAAAAGACCCTTAGACATTTATGAATAAGGGTCTTTGAAGTTTAAAATTTAGTTTGCTTTAACAGTAACTGATCTTCTATTTTTTGACCAAGATAATGGATTAGATCCAGAATCTACTGGTCTTTCTTTTCCATAACTTAAAACAGAAATTCTGTCAGAAGAAATTCCATAAGTCATTAAATAATCTTTAGCAGAATTAGCTCTTCTTTCCCCTAGAGCTAGATTATACTCTCTTGTCCCTCTTTCATCAGCGTGTCCTTCAAGAACAATCGTAATCTCAGAATTTTTTCTTAACCATGCAGCCTGTTTTCTTAAAGTCTCTCTAGAAGCAGTTGTTAAAACTGACTCATTCGTTGCAAAGAAAACTCTATCAGGAACACCTGAGGCTAAATATTCAATTGTATCAGTTCCTGTATAAACATCACCTTGCAATTGGCTCGTAGATTTTTTTGATGTTGCGCAAGCTGATAAAGCTAAAGATGCAGCGATTATTAAAAAAGTTTTTTTTAGAATTTTGTTTAATTTCATTATTGCTCCTTGATCTAATTTCTTAATCTTACCTTTTCACAACTAATTAGATCTTTCAAGTTAAAAAATCAACATAATATTGATTAATTACTCAATAAAGATGACCATGATGGGTCTGAAGCATCAGTTGGTGTATTAACGAGCCTTTCATTATACCCTGTTAAATCTATAGACCATAATTTTGCAGAAAAACCCTCCCCTTTGTCGTTAGTTTTTGTTTCTCTATAAAAAATTAGGACTCTCCCATTTGGGGACCAGGAAGGTGCTTCTTGATAAAAATTTTCTGTTAGAAGTCTTTCTCCACTTCCATCTGTTCTCATTACTCCAATATAAAATTTTCCCTTATGAAGTTTAGTAAAAGCAATTAAATCACCTCGCGGAGACCATACCGGGGTTCCATACAAACCTCTACCAAAAGAAATTCTTTTTACTCCACTGCCATCACTTTTCATAATATAAATCTGTTGGTATCCACTTCTATCAGAATTAAAACAAATATATTTTCCATCTGGTGAATATGAAGGTGAAGTATCTATTGAAGGATGATCAGTTATTTTTTGAACAATTCTATTTTCTAAATCCATCGTATAGATATCTGAATTACCATCTTTTGCAAAACTCATTATTATTTTTTTTCCATCAGGGGAAAACCTAGGTGCAAAAGTCATTCCAGGAAAATCTCCTACGACTTCTTGCATACCAGTTTCGATATCTAAAAGGTAAACTCTCGGTAAATTTCTAAAATAAGATAGGTATGTCACCATTTGATTAGTTGGGTTAAATCTAGGTGTTAAAACAAGTTCATTTCCTAAAGTTAAAAATTTGTTGTTTGCTCCGTCTTGATCCATGATTGCTAATTTTTTTATTCTTCTAGTTTTTGGTCCCTCTTCAGATACATAAATTATTCTTGTATCAAAATAACCTTTCTCACCTGTTAACCGTTCATAAACTTTATCGGTAATTATATGTCCAACTCTTCTCCAATTAGTCGGAACAGTTGTAAAAGCTAGAGCCATCATTTCTTTACCTGCTAGGACATCCCAGAGTCTAAATTCAACTCTAAGTTTTTCATCTACATAATTTACCTTACCAGTAATTAGTGCCTGAGCTTTAATTAAATTCCAATCTTCAAATCTTGGTTTCAAATTAGCAATATCAGGAGCTTGTAAAAATGCATCTTTATTAAGAGGATTAAAAATTCCAGAAGTTTTTAAATTTTTTTCTACAATCAAAGATATTTCAGAACCTATATTTTTTTTTTTTAAAATTTTTTCAAAATTTTTTTTCGAATTTGAGTCTATAGATAATGGAGAAACAGCTATTGGAAGTGGATTCAAATTACCTCTTGTAATATCTACTTCTATCAAAGCTTGAGCTTTTATCGGAAAGATTATTAATAAAATAATTGATAAAATTCTAAACATCATAATATATTACCCTTCTAACATCTCTCTTGCATCAAAATTTAACTGTAATTCTTTCCATCTTTCATATCCGGTGGTGGGCACTCTAAGTGGTTGGCACAACTTTACAGCTCTTAATGCACTTTCGGCTAATACTTTGTAAAAACCTTGACCAGGTTTGTTCATTCTTGCATGATCTAGTATTTCTGATTGAGAGACTGTGCCGTCAGGATTTAATTGTAATTTTATTCTTACTAATAAATTTTCATTATAAGGTAAACCCAAAGGAATACTCCAACAACCAAATATTTGTGCTTTAAGTGCATCTTCCTCGCTTAGTGATAAGCCGATATTTTCTAAATTTTTTTGCTGATCTTGTGAAACTTTATCAACTTTGTTAACATTTTCTGAAGTTTCAACTTTAGACTTATCAATAAGTGCAGCAATATTATTTGGGTCAAATAATTCTTTCTTCTCAAATTCAGATACCTGTTTTACCTCATTATCAACTTTTTCAGGATTTTGTTTATCTTCTTTAATTTTTTCAACTTTTTTTACTTTATCATCTGGCATGGGTACAGAATCTGGTTTTATTTTTTTAACTTTTTTTGGAGGCGCTTGCTCTGAAACAAGTTTTTTTTCTTTTTCTTTAATCTTTTCTATTGTTTTTTTAGCTTTGGGTGCAAATGGAATATTTGTTTTGTCTGTAATTTGAATTAGCTCAACTGATACAATTGGAGGAAGGTCAATTGGTTTTTTTGATAAAAATGGTAAACTCATCGCAGTAATCATGATTAATATAATATGGAGAATAGAAGAGATAATTATACTTCTGTTCACGAAAAATTACCTTTCTTTATATGGCTCAGATATAAGTGCAACTTTAGTAAATCCTGAGCCTGATAATAAACCCATAATTTCTAATACTCTTCCATAATTAATTGTTTTATCACCTCTTACATATATTCTCGTATCTGTTCTATTTTTCGAAACAGCTAAAACTTTTGCAATAATTTTTTCATATTCTACCTTTGACTCTTGGATAAAAATTTCTCCTTTTGAATTAATCGATAAAGTAAGAGGTTCGGCTTCTTCAGGAAGAGAGTCTGCTGAACTTTCAGGAAGGTCAACTTGAACTCCTACAGTTAACAGTGGAGCTGTGACCATAAATATAATTAAAAGAACCAACATTACATCGACAAAAGGTGTAACATTTATCTCGCTCATTGGTTCCTTTGATGAACGATTTAATCTAAAAGTCATTTTATATTATTGTTAAAAATCTTTTTGAAAAATTTTCTAATTTTTGAGAATATTTAATGGAGTCATTGTTGAATTTATTATATGCAATAACCGCTGGGATTGCTGCTAATAAACCTAAGGCTGTTGCAAAAAGAGCTTCTGCAATACCTGGTGCAACAATTGCTAAACTAGTATTTCTTGAAATTGCGATTGATTGAAAAGAATTCATTATGCCCCACACAGTACCAAATAATCCGATAAAAGGTGCAGTAGAGCCAACAGTTGCTAAAAAAGTGAAACCTTTGCTTATTTTGTTAATCTGTTTTTCTATTCCAGTTTCAAGCATAGTGGTCATCCTATTATTTAGATCTATCTTAGATTTTTTTTTTAACAAACTTTGCATAGCATCTTTAAAAACTAGAGCCATTGGATCTTCAATGTTTGCAGGAAGATTATTGTAAAATGATTCAGCAGACTTAGAGTTCCAAAATCTTGTCTCAAATTCTTCTGTGGTCTCATTTATTTTTTTGAATAATCTAAATTTTTCAATAATTACTGCCCATGAATAGATGGAAGAAACAATCAAAATAAGAATTACAGACTTAACCACTATGTCTGCTCTAAGAAATAGATTAATTAATGAGAAATCAGCACTAGAGGCTAGACCTACTGCTTGAGTTGAAATATCAGCTTCCATAATGTTTTTTCACACTTAAATGTGTCATGATTTTGTCTTTAATATTTTGAATTAGTCTTCAATTTTATAAGTTTCATAATAAAAACTTGCTATTAAAATAGCATCAGCCTTGTTAGAGTCCTTCTTTTTTGATAAATGAGAAGAAAAATACGGGAATATTTCTATTGCTCTTGTCCTACTTGCGTCTTTTTCTGAATTTAAAAGATTAAAATATTTTTTCCATTTTGCAGGTCTCACAAAATACATCGGCAACTGCATTGCAGAACATATACCTTTTAAAATGCCAAATGATTGACCAAAATTAAACATACTAGTCACGCCCTGACCTGGCATTGCAGAAACCTGCTCAATTATAACTCTGACCTCTTGATTTTCAGTCTTATTAACCATTTTTTTTATATCATTATAAATTTGTGAACCATTTACTTGTCTTTTATTTTTTTTACCTTCTGTCATTGTTGGCATTTCAATAACATCAACGATTTTTCCATCTTCATAGAAACAAATTGATCCAGATATACCAGGGTCTATCCCAATAATTAACATAAATTATTTGACAAATTTTGCATTAGAATAAATATTTTGAACATCATCGTCCTCTTCTAAAGTGTTAAAAAAATTAATCAAATCTTCATTTTTTTCTTTTGAAATTTCGACACTATTAATAGGTATCCATTCAATTTCAGTAGAGATAAAATTTGAGATTCTTTTTTCTAGTTCCTTTTTGACATTATATATTTCATCAATCTGACATTGAATCTCATGAAATTCTGTGTTTGTTATACACTCATCTGCACCAGCTTCAATTGCTAATTCAAATATACGTTCATCAGAAATCTCTTTTTTATCAATTTTGATTACCCCTAACTGATTAAAGTTATGTGACGCTGAGCCTTGTGTTCCAAGATTTCCACCCACTTTTTGAAAAATAGTTCTTATATTTGAGGCTGTTCTATTTTTATTTTCAGTAAGTACTTCTACTATGACTGCTACTTTAGATGGTCCAAAACCTTCATACCTTAAATTCTCATAATTCAATTCAGTATTGATAGATGATTTATCAATTGCCCTTTCAATATTATCTTTAGGCATATTTGCAGACCTTGCGGTTTGTATAGCAGATCTCAATCTAGGGTTCATCGCTGGATCTTTGTCCCCTAGTTTTGCTGCTACAGTAATTTCTTTAGATAATTTTGAAAAAATTTTAGATCTTTGTTTGTCAACTTTGCCTTTTTTATGTTTAATACCTGCCCAATGAGAATGTCCTGCCATACACTAATCAAATTTTATTTAACTGGCCCCCAAAAATATAACTTACAATTTTATCAGCCAGACCCGTCTCTATGTTACAATCAACAATTACACCACTCAAAGTAGCATCACCATTTGCTGGAAAATGTTTAATAGAGTCTTTTTTCAAGAATCTATTCAAAGAATTTTCTTTATTCATTCCTATGACAGAGTCATAATCGCCACACATTCCAGCATCTGTTTGATAGGCTGTACCACTCTTTAAAATTCGAGCATCATTAGTTGGTATATGCGTGTGAGTACCAACTACAAGTGTAGCTTTACCATCAAAAAAATGCCCTATAGCATTCTTTTCACTTGTTATCTCTCCATGAAAATCTACGATTAAAAAATCAAAATCTTTTTTTAAATTATAATTTTCTAAAAATTTCTTAGATACTTCGAAAACATCATCACATTTTTTCATGAAGACATTTCCCATTAAATTTAAAACTCCAATCTTAATATCTTTTGATGTTGTATAAATTTCAAAACCCTTACCTGGTGCAGGCTCAAATAAATTTTTTGGGCGTAACAATCGATTATCTTTATCAATAAAATTCATAATTTCTTTTTGATCCCATACGTGATTACCAGTTGTAATAACATTCACACCACATTTAAAAAAATCTTCACATATTTCTCTTGTAAGGCCTACGCCAGGTTCTGCAGCATTTTCACCATTAACAATAACAAAATCAATCTTATTTATATTTATTTGATCTATGAGATTATTCATTATTTTTGAACAACCTGAAATTCCTACTACGTCACCTAAAAATAATATTCTCATTTTTTATTCTGTTACCACAAAGTCTAACTTAATATCATATTTATTTATTGGTATTTTTTTTACTTTTTGAAAAGAGTAAGCTAATCCAATTGTTATAATTTTTTTATGTTTTTTAAATCTATTAATATATCTATCGTAGAATCCTCCACCGTAACCAACTCTATTAAATTTATTATCATAAGCTACTAATGGTACTAATAAAATACTTGGGTATACAACTTTTTCTGAAGTAGGTTCGGGAATTCCATATTTATTTATTTGAAGGGGATCATTTGTTGTCCAAAGAAAAAAATCCATCTGATAGTTATTTTTTATTCTAGGTAAAGAAATTTTAAATTTTTTTTTTTCTAATTTTTTTAATATTTTAATTGCATCAACTTCATGATTATATGGATAGTATGCGGCTACGATTTTACTTATTGGCTTATTTATTTTTAAAATTTTTAATATTGATCTAAAATTTATATTCAAATCTTTAAAATTATTTAGTTTTCTAACTTTAAGGATTTTTTTTCTTATATCAGATTTATTCACAAATATTTATTAAGATAAATTTTCTAAGTTCGCTCTTTCAACAAAACTTGAAATTTCATCAGTAGCATCATCAATTAATTTTTCGTAGTTCTTTTGATTTATTTCAATTGCGTTTTTTAGTTTATGGTGATTTTCATTTAATTGATTTATTTCTGACTCTTTTTCATCTCTATACTTATAAATAAGTGATTTTAATTCTTTAAATTTTTTGGAAAGATCTTTTAACTCATTCTTTTTTTGTTCAACTTTTTTTTTAGTTTCATAATATTCATCCATAACTTTTACTGTTGTAATTAATAAAAGTTTGTTTTCTCCAAGATTTCCAAGTTCATTTTTTAATACATTAAATTTTTTATTAATTTGAATTAATAATTCCTCTAAATGCTCTTCTTGACCATCTTCACAAGATAGCAGAAACTCCTTACCATTAAATTTAATACTTACGTTTGCCATTTATCTATTTCACCAAGTAAATTATCTGTTTCTTGATTTAATTCATCAATTTTTTCTGAAAACTTCATTTGTTTTTTTTGGTCTATTTTTTCTCGATCTTGTAATTCGTCTAATTTTTTGCTCAAATCATTATAATCATTAACTAAACTTTTGTATTTTTCTTCCAATTCTTGCTTTTCAATTTCTAATTGATTTTTTTGAGTGCTTAAATTTTCAATATTTTTTTTTATATCTGGGTTTTTTAAATTTAAGTTTTTTAATTTTGTTAACGCTATATTTAGTTTTTTTTCTTTTTCGATCACAGAATTCATATATATATAATTATATTATTAAATAGAATCTTCTTAGTCTAGACA
>MDTB01027185.1_pt1 | contig 13730 bp, 14 predicted proteins | sample 811161 | NCBI WGS metagenome assembly MDTB01 (sample SAMN05326650, study PRJNA326480) | marine metagenome | isolation source: seawater | place: Mediterranean Sea | collected 2009
ATTTCTAGTAAAATAGCTAAAAAATCCACTTGGTTTAGAAAATTTGTTCCATGTGATACTGGAACAGATGGAACAAAATTATCAAGTGAAATAATTAAAAATTCGAAAAAATATTTAAAGCCAAAAGGAATAATTCAAATTCCTTTAATCAGTTTATCAAATATTAAGAAAACTTTGTCTTTAGCCAAAAAGTATTTTAAATCAGTAAAAATAAAAAAATCAATCGAATGGTTTTTACCAAATGAACTTACGTATCTTAAAAAAGATATGTTATATCTCAAAAAAAAAAAAATTATATTCTTTGAAGAAAAATTTGGTAAAATTATTTGTTCTACTTCAATTATAGTTTGTAAAGGCCAGAAATGACTGAAAAAGATTTTGATAAATTAATTTCTAAATCAATAGACAAGAAAATCAAAAACTTAAAAAAGTTGCAATGGGATTCTCTAGCTCATCTATCGATATTAATGAATTTAGAGAAAAAATTTCCTAACAAAATTACTTCAATCAAAAAAATATCAGAATTTACCAATTATACAGATTTATTAAGTGTACTTAAAAAAAATAAAATAATACAAAATGATTAATGGAAATTATAAATTGGGGTCTGAAAAGATTAATTTAGAAAAGGAGTTTTTTAAATTTAAAAATTTAAATTTTAATCAAATTTTTAAAAAAACTGGCATTAGATACATTTATAGATCCTCAAAGAAAGAGAATACTCATACTCTTGCACGAGAAGTTGCAAAAAAACATTTAAAAAAAATTAAAGAAAAAATCGAGAGTTTGATCTTTTTAACTCAATCACCAATTTCAACAATACCCTCTAGTGGCAGTTTATTGCATAAAGATTTGAAATTACCGGAAAATTGTTATGTGCTTGATATAATCCAGGGATGTTCGTCATTTCCCTATGCCTTTAATTTAGCAATAAATCAAATAACAAATAATGAATTTAATAATAGCCTAATAATATGTTCAGAAACTTACACAAAAAATATTTTGAAAAATGACAGAACATGTCTACCTATTTTTAGTGACGCTGCATCTAGTTTGTTTATTTCAAAGAATACAATCCCAAAAATTATATCATCAATTTATTTATCTGATGGAAAAGGGCATAAAAATTTATGTACCAATAAAAAAGGTGAGCTCTTTATGAATGGAATCGAGGTTTTTAGTTTTACGTCTGAAAAAGTACCATTTGCTGTAAACGAGCTATTAAAAAAAGCAAATCTTAAAATAAATGATATTTCTTATTTCATTTTTCATCAGGCAAGCAAAATTGTTCTAGATACTATACAAAATAAATTAAATATTCCATCTGACAAATTTTTTAATAATATTGAACATTTAGGAAATACTGTTTCTTCAACAATCCCAATAGCAGTAATTGAGTCTTTAAAAAATAAAAAAATCCCTCCTAAAAAACCTTTTTTATTAATGGGTTTTGGAGTCGGGTATTCTTTGAGCGGTGGGATATATAGATTTGAATAAAAAAAAAAATTGTAATTACTGGTACATCTACAGGTCTTGGATTAGACCTAGCAAAAAAGTTTTTAAAATCAGGAAATTATGTGTGGGGTTGCTCTAGATCTAGATCAAAAATTTTACACAAAAATTATAAGCACCAAATTTTAGATTTAGGTAAAACACAAAATTTAATTAAATGGGTAAAAAAAATAAAAAGAGATTCATCCAGTAGTATCGATATATTAATTATTAATGCTGCGTATTATGTGAGAAGACTAAACTATTTTGAAAATGAAAAAAATATTATTAAAACAATCTCTACAAACCTTACCTCGAGTATATTGATTACAAAAAAAATATCTGAATTAATGATAAAGAAAAATCAAGGAATGATAGTTTTTTTTTCCTCTTCAGCCGTTATTGTAAAGGATATTGGGACATCAACTTACTCGTCTTCGAAAGCAGGACTAGAAGTGTTTGCAAATATACTTAACAAAGAATTAAAAAAATTTTATATCAAAACTTTTATCTTTAGAATAAATTTCGTTAAAACAAGATTGTCAAAAGATTTACATAAAACAGAAGTTAAAAAATTACTAAATAAATTTAAATCAAATATATTTAGCAGTAGTAACAAAGTTTATTCAAAAATTTTATATCTTTATAAAAATAAAAAAAAAACAAAAAAAATATTAATTTCAGACAAGATTCGTTGAAATGAATTCATTTAAAATCTCAAACTTTAGTATTGGCTATACATCCAAAGTATTTATAATTGCTGAGATTGGCATTAATCATGGTGGCAACTTTCAAAAATGTGCAAAAATGATTAAGTTAGCGGCAAAAAGTGGGGCAGATGCTGTCAAAATTCAAACCGTTGATCAAAATGAAAGCTATAGTCAAAGTTCTAAATCATTCAAAGAATTTAAAAATAAAAATTTCTCAAATAATCAAATAAAAAAATTAATAAAGTTATCAAAAAAACTTAAAATTGTTTTTTTTTCAACACCAGGCGATATCAAAAGTCTTGAAAGGCTTTTAACTTTGAAAATTCCTCTTTTAAAAATATCATCAGGATTATCAAATAATTACCCGTTGATGAGAGAAATTTTAAAAAAAAGAATTCCCTTAATTATTTCAACAGGATTTTCAGAATTAAAAGATTTAAAAGAATTGAAAAAATTTTTAGTTAAATTTAAATTTCAAAAAATATCAATATTAAAATGTTCATCAAAATATCCATTACCATTTGATGAAGTGAATATGAATAACATCGAACAATTTAAAAAAATATTTAAATATCCTATAGGGTATTCTGATCATACGTTAGGAATTTTGACACCTTCAATTGCAGTATCGAGAGGTGCAAAAATAATTGAAAAACATTTTACAATTAGCAGAAAGTTAAAAGGTGCAGATCACAAAATATCTCTTGAACCAGAGGAATTCACTCAAATGGTAAAAAATATCAGACTTACTGAAAAAATGCTTGGTTCAAAAGAAATCAAATTGTCAAATTATATAAAAAAAAATAAGTATAAATTTATAAGGGTTTTGGTAGCAAAAAAAAATATTGATAAAGGCGATAAACTTAATTTTGGAAATATTAAATTTGTTAGATCTAATAGCAAAAAGGGAAAGAAACCAAAATTTTTTTTTCAAATAGAAAATAAAAAGTCAAATAAAAATATTATTAAAAACCAAATTTTTTAAATGGGTACAAATATTTTATTTACTAGTAGTGGAGGTATGCACGCACAAAGACTTTTTTTTCTGATAAAGAAAAAAAATCTTTATAAAGATATAAAAATTCATGCGGTAAATCATCACCCTCTCAAAGCAAAACAAAAAACTTTTCATGATAGTTTTACAAAAATACCTAATTCAGAAAATAAATATTTTCTTAAAAGTATTAAAAAAATAATTAAAAAAAAGAATATTGATATTGTTATACCAGGATCAGACGAAGAAGCCTTAAAATTAAGTAAAAATAAGGACAAACTCAAAACTTTTATTTCTTGCCCAAATAAAAATAAAATAAAATTTATTAATGATAAGTTTCAAGTGTTAAGTAAATTAAAAAAAGAAAAAATATTTAATATTGATTTTTTTAAAATAAATTCTTTCAAAAATTTACAAAGCAAAATTTTAGTTTATAAAAAAAAAAATGCCGATTTTGTGATAAAACCGATTTTTTCAAGAGGTGGTCGGGATGTTCTGACGATTAATAAATATCAGAACAAAAACTTATTATTTTTTAATAAAAAAAGAGAAATAACAGTTAAAAGAAGTTTTTTTTATAGGAATCAGGATAAATTATTATCTAAGTATAAAAAAAAACTTCCATTAATTTTTATGGATAAATTATTTCAACCAAATTTAGATATTGATATTCTTTCATGGAATGGAAAGTTAATAAAATATGTTATAAGACAAAGAATTGGATTTCAGGCACAAAGAGGTAGTATAATCCTAAAACAAAATAATAAAATAAAAAAAATATTAAAAAAAATAAGTAAAATATTTAATCTAACTGGAATTTACGATTGTGACTTTATGTTTGATAAAAATAAACAACCCACATTGTTAGAATTAAATCCAAGAATTAGCGGAAGTCTTTATTCAAGTATATTTGCAGGCGCAAACTTAATTGAGGATTTAATATTACTAAAAGAAAAACAAAATAAAAAAATTAAAAATTTCAACATTCAATACAAACAAAAAGTTCTTTCAAAAAATATTTTAAAATAATGTTTTATATATCATCTAGAGGACATTCGGCTACAAGTTGGTTAGCTAATCAAATTTCAAAACATCATAAAGTTGTATGTTGGCATGGAACAAGATCCATCCCACCTTACAGTTTGGGAATAAACGACCTTTCACCCAAGGATTTTGTTAAAGGTTTAAAAATACTTGAACAACAAAGTGACAAAAGAATTTATGGGGCTGTTCATGGTTTTCATGGTATTTTAATTAAAGACGAAATTGAGAAAGAGGGTGGTAGATTTGCAGGCATTTTTCGTGATCCAATTCCAAAAATTTCCTCTTTTTTTCACGCTTATTTATGGACAAGGTTAAGTAATGGTGTTTTGCCCGAGGATTATAAAGGACCAACTGGTGAGCTTTTCAAAAGAATTTCAAATGAAAAAATAATTAAAAATTTTGAAAAATTAATAAAAAAAACAAAGAGTAAAAAAAATATAATAGATAAGATTTCAAATTATATAAAATATAAAAATCAAAAAAGAGAAACAAAGAGATCTTTAAAAAAGAAATCTAAACCAAAAGATTTAGAAAAAAACATACTATTGAAAGATAATTCTAAAATATTGTGTGAACTTTTTTTCAATATTTGCCTTCAAACTTTTAAATATGACAATGAAATTTTTAAAAATTGTAACAATGACCAGATAATTTTAATGGAAAAAATGGTGTCAGATAAAGACTACTATCAAAGTAATGTTTGGAATTATTTAATGCCCGAATTAAAGGATAGAGCGGAAATAAATGATTTTGAGGTAAAAATTAGAGTGCACAATCCAAACGAAAATCTAATTTCAAAACAAAAATTTGAACAGCTACCAAAATCATTTCAACAAATTTTAACTTGGTTTTTCTCACAACAAAATCAAGATTTAATAAACTTTTATAAAAAAAATAATTATTTTACCCTTTAGTTTATTATGAACATTTATTTTGATAATATATCAAATATTTCAATCTTACTTATAAAAAAAATTATTTCGAATAAATTTAAATTTTCAATTTTTGCACATGATAGACAAATTAACAATTTTGAAGATATTTTCTCTTTAAAATCAAATATAAAAGAACAACTAGATTTAAATAAAAATAATACTATTTTGATTTCTAATATAAAAAAAAATGAATTAAGTCTTAATTTTTTTAAATCAAAGTTTTCAAAATTTAATAATATTATTTTTATTATAGAAGAGAATGTAAATGATATTGATAATATTTTAAAAAATGAGATTAAAAATTTATCAAATTTAGAAAAAAATATACTTTTTTTATATTTAGATAAAAAATCATACCTAAACCTACTTTACGTTCGAAATAAAGAAGAAATATATAAAAAAATTAAAATTAAAAATCCTGAAAAAAATACAAATTTACAAAAAATATCTAAATGGGAAATTTGGTTTCCTTACATGGATGACAGCACCCCTTTTTCATATGAACTTCACGATGAGCTAAATAGAACGCCAGAGTTAAACGTTATAAATGATTTTTTAATTTCGATAAGTTTATACTTTGTGAAGAATTTAAAAAATTTTAATAAAATTGGTTTCTACGCATTTCTTAAATACTTATATTTAAAAAACTATCCTGAAAAAAAATTTCTTAATCAATTATTTTACAAGCCCTATAATTTATTTTGCAGATTTCAAAGAAATTTTCTAAGAATTATCAATGTCATAATTATGATTTTCTTAATAAATATTATTCCAAATCAAATTCATAGATTTTCTAAAAGAAAAGCTTTACCCAATAGACAAAATAAATATAAGATTGATAAAGAAGATTTTCATCCACCACTAATTTTAGATAAGTCAAAAAAAATATTCAATGAAAATTCCTCTGAAGCAAATTTTATTTTTAGAGGAGATAGTCTTGGGGAATATACTAATGAAATAAATAATGGAGCAACTAATTTTATTTTTGGTGTTGTGACTCCGCCCCAAATAGAAAAGATAGAAAAAATTTTAGAAAAAAATATTATTGATAATGCTTACTTTGTTTATTCTTCTTTAGAATATTTAAAACATTTCCCTGAAAAAAATAAACGTAAATTAATTTTTATTGATATAGCTGAAGATCAAATATTAGGAAAAAAAAATAAAGCCGAATTTGACAGAAATTATGATTATTGTAAAAAAAATGATTTATTTTACTTTAGAGCTTTTAAGAATCTCTTTCCAAATTTACCAAAAGGTGCAGATTATATTCCAACAGGAAGTGGCTTAATGGGAATTTTTTCTTTATTTGATGATTTCAAAAAAATAAATATTTTTGGATGGGATTTTCATGAAAAAAAAAATATAAGTGATTTGAGTCAATTTCAATTTATTTTAAATTTATTTGATTATAAACTTGAAAATAGAGGTCATAATCATTTTGAAAGTAAAATAATTAATTTATATTATGCTTACAAGCTTTCTAAAATTAATAAAGTAAGACTAAATTGCTTTTTAAAAGGTTTGGGAAAGTTTGAAAAACAAATTAAAAATATAGAAAAAGTTTTATATGCTTAGTAACACTAGAAAATGTTTAGAAAGGATTTAGATGAAAATTTTTATTATCGCAGAAATAGGAATTAATCATAATGGTGATTTAAAAACCGCAAAAAAACTAATAGATGTTGCAGTAAAATCAAAATGTGATGCTGTTAAATTTCAAAAGAGAACCATTAATAAAGTTTATAGCAAAGAAGAATTAGATAAATTTAGAGAGAGCCCTTGGGGAAAAACTAATAGAGAACAAAAAAATGGGCTTGAGTTTAAATATGATGAATATAAAGAAATTGACAATTATTGTCGTGACAAAAATATAGAATGGTTTGCTTCAGCGTGGGATCAAGAAAGTTTAGATTTTCTAAAGCAATTTAATTGTAAACATAATAAAATTGCATCAGCAATGATTATGGATTTGGATTTTCTTAAAAAAGTTTCTAAAGAAAAAAAACATTGTTTCATTTCAACAGGCATGTGTGAGGAAAAAGATATTGATAACGCAGTACAGATTTTTAAAGAAAATAATTGTTCCTTCGAATTAATGCATTGTGTTTCAACATATCCTGCAAATCCTGATGAAATAAATTTAAATTATATAGATAAACTTAAAAATAAATATAAATGTAAAGTCGGTTATAGTGGTCATGAGGTTGGAACATTAATTTCATTAGCTGCTGCCTCAAAAGGAATTAGTTCCTTGGAACGTCACATTACCCTAGATAAAACTATGTACGGATCAGATCAAGCTGCATCACTAGAGCCAAAAGGATTGGGGCAATTGGTAGAAGGAGTGAGAAAAATCGAAATGTCATTAGGTGATGGTATTAAGAAGTTTTTAAAATCTGAAATATCAGTATCAAACAAACTTCGAGGGCATATAAAAAATTATGTTAAAAAATAAATCAAAAAAGATAGTAATACTAACTGGAGGCCTCGGATTTTTAGGTAAAGAATTCACAATTGAACTTGCTAGAAATAACTTTACCCCAATTATAATTGACAAAAAATCACTTCCAGAAATTAAAAAATTTATTAAACAAATCAAATCAAATTTTTATGTAAATATAGATGGTTATTCATTAGACATTACTAAAGAAAATAAAGTTAAAGAAGTTTCAAAAAAAATATTAAAAAAGTATAAAAAAATTGATATTTTAATAAATAATGCCGCAAATAACCCAATTGTAACAAAATCTAAAAATTTTCCTTCAAATAATAATTTAGAAAAATTGAAACTTAAAAATTGGGAAAAAGATATTAACGTTGGATTAACAGGAAGCTTTTTAGCTTCAAAATATTTTGGTTCAATCATCTCAAAAAATCCAAACGGCGGTTCTATAATAAATATTTCTTCCGATTTAGGTTTAATTGCTCCAGATCATAGGCTTTATTTAAAAAATCAAAAAAAACCAATAACTTATTCAGTTGTAAAAACAGGCATTTTAGGTCTGAGCAAATACTTATCTACTTATTGGCCAAAAAAAGTAAGGTCAAATGCAGTTTGTTTTGGGGGCGTAAAAAATGATCAAAATTCTAAATTTCTTAAAAAAGTAAATAAACTTATTCCTTTAGGAAGATTAGCTAAACCAGGTGAATATAACGGAGTGATAACATTCTTGTGTTCAGATAATTCATCATATCTCAATGGAGCTGTAATTCCTGTAGATGGTGGAAGAACATCTTGGTAAAATGAAAATAGTTGCTGTTATACCTGCAAGATCAGGATCAAAATCTATTAAAAATAAAAATATTGTGAAGTTGGGAAAACATCCGCTAGTGGCATACTCAATAGCAATTTGTAAACTGTCTAAACTTGTTGACGAAACGGTGGTATCTACAGACTCAATGAGAATTGCATATATATCAAAAAAATATAAAGCAAACGTTCCTTTTTTGAGACCTAAAAAGATATCTCGAGATAATTCATCAGATTATGATTTTTTCACTCATTATATAAATTATTTAAAAGAAAAAAATAAAAAAATACCAGACTTATTATTACATATAAGACCAACCACCCCCCTTAGAGATTTGAAAATATTTAATAAAGGCATTAAATATTTTCTTAAAAATAAAAATTTTACAAGTATGAGGTCAGTACATCAAAGCAATATTACACCTTTTAAAGTTTTCAAAAATAATAATAAGTCTTTAGTAGGTTTTTTTCCTAAAATTAAAAAAAAAGAATATTATAATTTACCTAGACAAAAATATCCAGAAACATTAATACCAAATGGATATATTGATATTATAAAACCTGAAATTATGAAAAATAAAACTCTTCATGGAAAAAAAATTCTATCTTTTGAAACTGGTCGTATTACCGATATTGATACAAAACAAGATCTAGATTTTGCTAAAAATGAAATTAAAAAAACTGTATACAAAAAACTTACTAAATATCTTGATAAATTAAAAAATTAAAATGGGAAATTATTTAGAAACAATATACTTTAGAGATGAATACTCTGAAAAGGGGTACCCACAAAAACTTTGCAATTATATATTTGAAAATATTATTAATAAACAATTTTCCAATGTAAATAATTTAAAACTTTTAGATATTGGAAGTGGTAAAGGAAATCATTTAGTTGGATTCTCAAGAAAAAAAATAGAATGTTTTGGGATCGATAAAAGGGAGGAATGTATAAATATTAGTGATAAATTTACAATTAAAGACTGCGATTTAGAAAAGGATAGTTTCCCTTATGACAATAATTATTTCGATATAGTATTTTCAAAATCTGTAATTGAACACGTCGTGAATGCAGATAATATTTTATCAGAATCCTACAGAGTTTTGAAAAAAGGTGGATTATTAATTCTGATGACACCAGACTGGGGCTCACAACATAAAGTTTTCTGGGATGATTACACTCACGTAAAAGCTTGGACAAGAAAGGGTCTTCAGGATGCTTTATGGATGAAAAATTTCAAAGATGTAAATTGTAAGTTGTTTAGGCAATTACCAATTATTTGGAAGTACCCTATTCTAAACATTCTTGCTGATATAACTTCTCTTCTTCCTGAAAATTTTAAATGGAAAGATAAAGAGGAAAAAATATTTAGGGAGTGGATAAGATTTTCTAAAGAAAAGATGCTTTTAGCTGTTAGCAAAAAACCTAATGAATAAATTTGGAATTATTCAAGGAAGACTTTTACCAAATAATAAAAATTTACTTCAAAAATTTCCTTCGAAAAAATGGAAAAAAGAATTTTATTTAATTAAAAAATTTGGATTTAATTATTTAGAACTTTTATATGATAGAGAAGAATCTCCAGAAAACCCAATAGTAAATGGAAAATTTTCTGAGATTAAAAAGCTTAAAAAAAAATACAAAATTAGTACCCCCAATCTTTGTGTTGAATATTTAACCAAGTTTCCCGCAGAAAAGTGGGAAGATAAATCAGAGGAAATTGAAAATAAGATGTCGCAAATTATTAAAAAATCAAAAATTTTAGGAGTTAAAAATTTAATAATCCCGGTAATTTTTTCTAAGCCAAATCCAAGAAGAAAAAATATTAAAAAAATTTTTCAATTTTTAAAAAAAATTAAACTTAAATTTAATACAAATATACTCTTAGAAACTAATATATCTACTAAAAAAATTAGTAGACAACTTCTAAAAAATAGAAATATAAAAATATGTTTAGATTTAGGGAATTTAAAAGGATTAAACTTTAATCTACACGATGAAATAAAAGATGCGAAAAATCAAATTGGTCTTGTTCATATAAAAGATAAAAAGAAAAATTCAAATAAAAATCAATTATTGGGTAAAGGGGATGTAGATTTTAAAGAATCTTTTAAAACATTGAGAAAAATTAAATATAAAGGCAACTATACTTTAGAAACTGCACACGGTAACTATCCGGCTTTAAATGCTTCAAAACAATTAAATATAATTAAACACATTTTTAAAAAATAATGAAAGCCCTTATAGTTGGTTTCGGATCTATTGGTCAAAGACATTACCAAAATTTAAAAAAAATTTATAAAGATAAAGTTTTAATAAATATTTTTAGAGAACAAGGTAAAAAAATAATAATCAAAAATAACAAGATTACAAAAAATAATAAATTTGATAAATTTTATAATTGTAAAATATTCAACAACTTAAAAGCTGCATTTGCACAAAAACCAAACATTGTATTAATCTGTAATCCCAGTATTTTTCATGAAAGATTCATAAATTTATGTATTAAAAAAAATATGAATTTCTTCGTTGAAAAACCTGCTCTGATTTCTTCAAAAAAAATTAATTTTTTTAACAAACAAATAAAATATAAAAAACTTGTTACTATGGTTGGATTTCAACAAAGATTTAATCCTATTATCAAAGATATTAAAAATATAATAAATAAAAATACCTTGGGACCAATAATAAATGCTGATTTTAAGTGGCATACGTACCTACCTGATCATCATAAATATGAAAATTACAAAAATTCCTACGCTGCAAGAAATGATCTTGGTGGTGGCGTGACATATTCCCTAATACATGAAATAGATTTAATGCAATTATTTTTAGGAATGCCAAGAAGTGTGATAGCTACAAAAAATTCAATCAAAAAAATTTCAATAAAAGCAGATGAGAATATTCAAGCTTTTTTTCAGTATAAAAATAAAATAAACCACTTTAGCAGCACATTAAGTTTAAGTTTTTCTGAAAAACAAAATACAAGACAATTCAAAATCATCTTTAAAAATGGCTCTATCATTTGTGACTTAGAAAAAAGTAAATATATTATTTATAAAAACAATAAAATATTCAAAAAAAAAAAAATTAAACAAAAAAGAAATGATCTATTTTTAAAAGAAATATACTCTTTTGTAGAATCAGTAAAAAAAAAAAGAGAAAGTGCTATACCATTCTTTTCAGGCTCAAAAAGTGTAATCGTTGCAGAAAAAATTTTAGAGTCCAGCAAAACACGTAAAGAAATCAAAATTCATGCTTGATAAATTAAGTAATAATCTTAAACTTATAATAAGTTTAACTAAAATTTCTAGTCTAGTCTTTTTAATATCTATACTAGTTTTAAATATATTATTTGAAGCATTTAGTATTAGTTTGTTAATACCTTTTTTAAAATCTATAACTGACATTAATTTTTATAATGATTTTATAAATCATAAAACATTTTTTGATCTAGAGAAAATTTTGTTATTTTTTGGGATATCAACTAGAAATCAATTTATAATATTTTTGTCCTTGGTTTTTTTATTCTTTTTCATTGCAAGGGTTTTGGTAAACATTTTAACAATTTGGTCCATAGGTAAATTTAAATTTAAGTTACATGATGTCATCTCAAAAAAAATGTTAAAAGGATATCTCAATCTACCTTATCTTAAATTAAGTCAAAAAAACTCAGCTAAAAGTATTAATAATGTTACTAATGAAGTAGATATTTTGTCTAACAATATAGTCGACATTATTCAAATAATTAGCGAAAGTTTTTTGACTATAGCGCTGATTTCAATTTTACTAATTTTTCATACCAATGTCACAATTATTTTACTTCCAGCAATATTATTTCTAGGCTTAATTTTTATGTATTTTACAAATTATATATTGAGAGATTTTGGAAAAAAGAGACAAATTTTTGCAAAAGAAACAAATAAAAATATTATTGAAATATTTAGAGCAATTAAAGAAATAAAAATTTTAAATAAAAAAGATTTCTTCTATAATAAATTCTCTAAGATTTATGAAAGATTTTTGAAAATATTTTGGTATAAATCGATTTTTCCAGTTTTGCCTAGAGCGATATTTGAGATTTTTGCGATATTAATATTAGCTGGTAGTTTTATATATAGTTTTAATAAAAACTTAATCTTGGGAGAGTTTTTAGTATCAGTGTCATTATTTGTAGCAGTTGGTTATAGACTTTTGCCATCTATAAATAAATTAATAATTTATTATCAAAAGTTAGTTTTTGGTAAGCCGGCGGGAGATTTGGTTTTTAGAGAACTTAAAGAGATAAATAGTTTAGTGTCAAATGAAGATAATAATAATTCTAAAGTAAATTTCAAAAAAAATATAAAAATTGAAAACTTAATTTTTTCATATTCAGAAAAAAAAATTATTAATAATCTTAATTTAAATATCGATAAAAATTCATTTGTCGGAATCTTTGGAGAAAGTGGGTCAGGTAAAAGCACATTAATAAAAATCATCACAGGACTAATATACCCAAGCTCAGGTGATATTATGATTGATAATGAAAAACTAAATAACCAAAACATTAATAACTGGAGAAAAAAAATAGGTTATGTACCTCAAGATCCAATGTTGCTCGATGATACAATTCTTAATAATATTGCTTTTGGGTATGAGAGGGAAAAAATTGATTTAACTAGGATCGATAAAGTGATTGAGATGGTGGAACTTAAAGATTTTATAAATAGTTTGCCAAATAAAATAAATACCCTCACTGGTGAGTCCGGAAACTTAATATCTGGCGGCCAAGCACAAAGAATATGTATTGCGAGAGCATTGTATAGCAATCCTGAACTTTTAATATTAGATGAATCTACTAATTCATTAGACGAAGAAAACGAAAATAAAATAATATTGGCTCTAAAAAAGAATTTAAAAAGTTTAACTGTACTTATAATCTCACATAGATCATCAACAATTATGAATTGTGATAAAATTTTTCAATTTCAGAATAAAACAATAGAGCAAATTAAAGATTTTAAAAGGAAGTAGATTAATCAAATGAAATTTATTATTACTGGTGGTGCTGGATTTATAGGAAAAAATTTATGCAATTTCCTTCTTCAAAAAGGACATGAAGTAATTATTATTGATAATTTTTCGAATAGTAAAAAATCATCATTAAAAAAATTAAAAAAAAAAATTAAAATAATTAAAAAAGATATTCTCGATATTGGATCAATAAAAAATATTAAAAATATTGATTGTTTAATTCATTTAGCAGCAAAAACTTCAGTAGAAGAAAGTTTTGAAAAACCAAAAAAATATTATAAGATTA
>MDTB01117369.1_pt1 | contig 13730 bp, 13 predicted proteins | sample 811161 | NCBI WGS metagenome assembly MDTB01 (sample SAMN05326650, study PRJNA326480) | marine metagenome | isolation source: seawater | place: Mediterranean Sea | collected 2009
GACCATCTATCTCCACTTACAGTAACTGACAGTAACATTCTGACGTTATCAGCACCTTTTACACCTCTAATACATTTAGTAATATTTTTTTTATCATCTTTATTTACAATATCAAATTTTTTATGAAGATACATTGATCCAATTCTATTTTGAATATGGCTAACTTGATCATCTGTTAAATTATCCATACTATAATTATAATTTGTTTTGTAACCACTAACTGAATCAGTATCTTCTTTTAATTTATTAGGAATCGAATTATATAGTGTACAATTTTTATCTGATTTAGTATATGTGTAACTAGAACATTGTTTGACTTTATCACATTCTTTTAAACATTCTACAGCACTTCCAGCATTTTCGTTATAAAAATATGGATCAATTTTACTCATATTACCTTCAAATTTGTGATTATGTTTAATTATTCTATTATTAGGTGATTCAGTAGCTAAATTACTGAAAATTGAATTATGTAAATTTTTATCACCAATATTTAATGCTGAAAAAGATTTATTAGTATTTGTAATATCTCCTTTTGAATAACCTGGTTTCATAGCAAAATTTTCAATAGAGTTATTTATATTAGTAACTAAATTATCACTCATATAATTTAATAAAAGATTATATTTTATAGAATTAATTATAAATTAAAATAAATTATTATTAAAGTAATAATTAATATTAATAAGATTATATAATTGTATAAATAAATATTTGAATTATTTTTATTTTCAAAATTTTCTTTAACATCGACGTTGTCTTGGAAATTATTAGGACCTAGCTTAGGATATAAAGGATCGAACGGAAATTTTCTTTTATAGACCTGAAAACCATATTGTTTTCCTAATAAAGGACAAACATTAGTTGTACCATTTTTTTGAACAGCTTTCATATCATTTCCTGTAAAACATCTACCTTGATCTTTTACTCCAAAAACAGTATCTCTATTTTTTTCAGCTAAATTAGCACATTCTCCTAATGAAGATACGTTTCCTCTATCATTAGGAATTACTTCAGGCTTACTATAATTAGCTGAAAAACAACCTTTGTATTCATAATTACCAACAATATCGGGTGGTTTAGCGCATTTATATTCTCTTGTTAAACATCCTTTTAATTTCCAATTTCTTTTTAAATTATATATTAAATCTTGATCAACATTATTACTATATTTAGATTTAATTTTAATTTTATATAAAGCTGCTAATCTATAATGCCCAGGTAAATCATTCCATTGTCCATTTTTATATAATTGAAGACAATTTTCTCTAGTATTATTAGGTTCTCCTCTGTGCCAATTAGAGAATCTCCAACTTGAACCATCAGTCCATACCCAACTATTACCACTACCATCTCTACGGTATGTATGAGCTTTTCTTCTTCCTCCTATCCAAAGTCCCCACCAAACATCTCTTCTACCCCAATATTTTCTTAATTTATTTAATTCATCTCTACTTGTAATAGATGCTAAATGACCACCTCTTCTTCTAGCTTCAGCTTCATGTTGATACCAGGTCATTCTTTTCATATTTAATTCATATCTAACAGGAGGATTTAAATCTGCCTTGATTTCATTTAATACTTCTGGATTAGAATCTCTATAACATAATGCTTGAGGTTTAGTTAAATTAACTCTGCACTTTGGATTTATAGGTTGAGGTCTTCCAATTAATTTTTTAAAATAAGAAAAACCGTATCTATTTAAATCACCAGCAATCCAATTAGCATAAGGTGAGAAATTATCATCAACTTGTAACAAAGAATGATTACCTAAAGTCCATCTACTTTTACGTAATTGATTTGGACCGTTTATTCTAGCCTTTCTCCATTCACTACCATAAAAATAAACCATAGGATTTTTTAAGAAAGTATCTTTATTTTGAATATTATAAGCGACTTCCCATGTATTATCAGTTACAATAAACGAACCATTATTTAATTCAATTTGAGCTATTAAACCTCCTGGACCTCCTCCATTAAAACATTCAACAGCAATAATCGAACCTTTTGGATTAGATTTAATTTTATCAAATGTATAAGCATTATGCCATCCATTTCCACTATATTTTTTACCATCAATATATAAATTAAACCTATCATCACATCTAATTGTTACTTTTTTTATAGAATAATCATTACTTTCAATCATTGTTGGAGTTCTAACATTACAAGTTTGTCCAATAGGTTTTTTAATTTTAAATCCAATATTTTTTTTTGAAGATAATATTTTAGATGGATATCTGGGTTCGCCTTTAATTACTTCATAAAGAGCATTTGCCCATGGTCCTCCTTGATCTCCATTAGCACCGTAAATACATCTATTATATCTCCCATATTTTGTAGCATGTCTATAATCATTATCTGCACAAAGCCATCCATTATTTTGTAAAGCAAAATATTTATAACTATTTTTAATTTTATTAAAACCAGTATATTTATTATATCCATATCTATGAGGACCATATCTAAGAGCTCTATTTCCAGTATCTCGAAAACATCCTAATTTTTTAAATTTATTAGGAAGTCCTTCTTGTAATTCTAAAGTTTGTCCTTCATGTCCTCTATATGGATATATTAATATATCATCATTATATAAAACTAAGTCCCCTCTTCTTTTACCTGAATTACGATGTGGCATTATTACTAATCGACTATCGACTAAACGTTTTTCTCTCTTACCATAACGATTCCAATGATCTAATGGACCGTTTATAGATCCATATCTACGAGATTTATCACAATCTTTACCAAATGCTCTTTGTAAGTCAGGGTATCTATTTATATAACTTTGACAATGATATTTTGAAGGTTTTAGTTTTTCATAATATTTTCTTTCTATGGTAATAATATCACCATATTTAATATAATGTCCCTTTTTTTTTGTATATGAATTAAAATATAAGGTTGGTTTATAACTGGAAACTCTATTGGCTACTAAATCATTTTTAATATCTAAACTCAAAAATATATTAGAATTAGCTAAACTAGAAATATTAATTTTATCACCATATAAAATTGGACATCTATTTACTCCAAAATTTTCTATATATGAATTTTCAAAACTTTCTATATTATTATCTTTAGCTTCATTTTCTTCACTTGTTTGTTTATTATATTCTTTTAATTTGGGATTTTGAAAAATTACTTTTTGAAAATTATCATCAAATATATCATTTAATGGAATTAATGAATCTTTAATATTATTCATTTATAATTATAAAAGATATAAAAATATAATTTTTTTTTTATTCCTAATAAAAATAATATAATATTAATATTAAAATAATAATTAAAACAATAATATAAATATTTGTTGAACTATTATTTTTATTTTCATAATTTTCATATTTTTCAGGTTTATCTTGGAAATTATTTTGGTTCATTTTTGGATTTTTTGGTGGAAAAGGGAATTTCCTATTATAAACTTGAAAAGCATGTTTTCTTCCTAAAATTGAACATCCTGGACTAATTTTATTTTTTGTTGCTTGTTTAATATCACTACCTGTATAACATTTACTACCATCAGTTAATCCAAAAACTGTTTCTTTATTTTTTTCAGCATATGCTGCACAATCTGCTAATGATACTACATCGCCTCTAAAATTTGGTATAACTCTCTTGTTATAATCATCACCATGACATCCTTTATATGAATAATTACCAACATTATCAGGAGGTTTGCTACAATTATAGTTTCTATTTTCTCTTACAGTACATCCATAAAATTTCCAATGATTATTAGCTTCTTCAACAGCTTTATTAATATCATAAGTTTTTGTCTTATCATAATATTTATATAATCCTGCTAATTTATAATATCCGGGTAAATCATTCCATAGACCATTTCTGTATATTTGAGTATGTTTTTCTCTTATATTATTAGGTTCTCCTCTGTGCCAATTAGAGAATTTCCAAGAAGAACCATCAGTCCATCCCCAACTATAACCACTACCGTCTCTATGATGTGTATGAGCTGTTCTTTTTCCTCCAATCCAGAGTCCCCACCAAATATTTCTTCTACTCCAAAATTGTGCTAATTCATTTAGTTCATCTCTACTTGTAATAGAAGCTAAATGACCACCTCTTTTTCTAGCTTCTGCTTCATGTTCATGCCATGTCATTTTATTATAATTGATTTCGTATTTAAATGGACCTATTCTGCTTAATATATCTTGTTTTACATCTGGATTAGCATCTAAGTAACATAATGCTTGTCCAAATGTTAAATTATGACGACATCTTTGTGTTGAAGGAGGTTTTCCAATAGTTTTTTTAAAATATGTATAACCTTTTCTATAAGTATTTGATCCACATATCCATTTAGCAAATGGAGAAAAATTTTTATCAATAAAATATCTTCGATTATCCCAATCAGATCTTCTTCTACCATTCCATAATTGTTTTCCATATTGATTATATCCTATAACTTGAGGTTTATTCCATTCACTACCATAAGGATAATTATTAGGGTTAGTAAGAAATAATCTTTCATTGCTTACTTTATCGGCACAGTCCCAAGTTTCATCAGTATAAATAATAGATCCATTCGAAAGTTCTATACATGCGATTAAAGCACCAGGACCTCCTCCATTATAGCATCTAAGTGCTATATTATAACCACCAGGATTATTTATAGGAATATTTTTAAATACATAAGTTCTTGCCCAGTTTGAACCAACATATTTTTTATTAGATATATACATTTCAAATTGATCATCACATCTAATTGTAATTTTTTTAATTCTAAAATTACCATTATCTATCATTCTTGGAACTTGAACTTTACATCTAAAACTACTTGGTCTTCTTATATAAAACATTGATTTAATTCCATAATTCCATCTAGCTATTTTATTACTATTATGCATCATAAGATTTTTACCATTTATATTACCATCACAATTTATAACAATTCTATCATTATAATGAACTATATCTCCTTTTCTTTTTCCGGAACTTGGGTCAGGTAATATATAGAATCTTGTATAAGCTCTATATCTCCATCTACGTCCACTATAATAGCTAACTCTATAAACCCATGGATTGCTGGAACTATTTGAAGATGTATTTAAATAAGTATTCATGTTTCTATTATAAATATATACATAATCACCATAATATACAGGGCTACCAGCTTTACGGTGTCCAGGGGAAATTATTTGGAATTCATGAGGATGATTTCCACCATGACCAAAATATAAATAAGGATAATTAAGATTTCCTAAATACGCTACTCTACAACCATATTTACCACAATTACCAGTATGATAATTTTGACTTGTATAAGCTAAGCATATATTTGTCCTGTAAGTTAAAGGACAAGAATTGTTATTAGAAAAATTTTCAATTGAATTTTCATTATTAAAACTTTCAATAACCTCATTTGTAGTTTTATCATTAATATTATCAGTATTTGATTGATCTTCAATTAAATTAGGATAATTATTATCATTTATTGATGAAAAATTATCATCTATTAATTTTTTATTAGTAGTATTAAATGGAATTAATGAACTTTCTGTAACAGTCATATATAATTATAAAAAATAAAATAATTTATTAAATTTTATAATAAAAAAGAAAATATAAAATTATTTCTGTATTTTAAAATCTCTTACAAAATAAATATAGGTACTTAGACTTAAAATAAACAAGAAAAATATTAATGCTACTAAAGTATAAATTACTTTTTTTTTAAAATTATTTCGATTAGTGCTTGTTTTTAATAATTCACTTGTTTTTTCTAAGGATAATTCTTTTTCTTTAATCAAGTTAATTTTATCTTTTTGAAGTTCTTGTTTTTCAGTAAGCTCTTGATTATATTTAATTAAATCTTCAAAATTATTTGCGTTATCGAAATGTTCAAAATTACTATTCATTTGATTATTATCATCATATATTTTTTTTTCAAATTTATACATTGATTTAATATTATGTTCTCTTGAAATTTTATTCATTTTATCATTATCTTTTATTAAATTATATTTTTTATCTAAATCATCACATTCTTCTTCTAATTCATCATATTTTTTTTTAGCATTTTCTAAATCATTTGGATTTATTCTTGTAGATGATACATTTTCACAATTATATCCATTATAAAAATTTTTTATTTCATCATCTGTTAATACTTTATCAAATAAATAAGAATCTTTTATTTTACCTTTTAAATTTTCAACATGACTCGGTTGAAATCCTCCACCTAATGTTAAAGGATTATTATCTGTATTGGGAGTTCCAGTTGTAGAAATTTCTTTATATAAAGTGCCATTAATAAATAATTTAAATGATCCATTTTTTTTAAATGTCAAAGCTAAATGAGTATATGTATTTAAAGGAACAATGTCATTATCAGTAGTAAAAATATCTTGTATAGAAATACCATATATTTGAGCCAATGGTTTTCCAGATTTATCAACCCATAATCCATAATTTCTATCTGTACCATGACCTTTACCAATTAATCTTACCCATTCATTTGGTTTTTTTGTATATAAGAATCGAGTCATTATAGTAAATTCTTCAGTAAGACGAAATGCAGAATTATTAATTTTAGTATAAGATGTTGTATCATAAGTAATTTCGTTTGGCTGTTTGTAAAATATATTATTAGAAAATTGAATACATTTCTTTGAGTATTCTATTAAATTTACTTTGAAATATGTACCCTGAGTAGTAGTTAGTACAATTATCCATGTATCATTTAAAGGAGGACATGTTGAATCTATTCTTTCATCAACTATAGCACATCTATGATGCCCATCTTTAATCATAGACCAACAATTTTTATTATTTGTTATATTTTTTGAAGCATAATCATTATTTTTTTCATATTGAATAATAGCATTATAATTATTAGTATATTTTGGTCTATTGTTATTCATAGCAATTTTACCTTCAGAATCTTTTAATGTAACAAATTTTCCTCCGAAATTATTTCCAGGATTAGAAGTAGTACCAGTACAATCTGTATCTATATTAAATGAAATAACATTATTTGTATAGTAACTTTTAAATTTTTCTATATTTCTTTTATTTATATTATTAATATTATTATATTTATTATTTGGAATAAAACATGCAGATTCAAAAATTTTTTTCCCGGGAAATGCTAAATTTGATTTATGGCTTGAATCGTAATTATTATCAATATATTTAATTGAATTAGGATAATATGCTTTAATTGAATCCATACTAATATAAAATAACATAAATTTATTTAAAAAATAAATTTATAAATAGTAAAAATAATATTTAAGCACTATTAGATCCTCCTGATTTTTTTTTTAAAAATACATAGATACCTAATGAAGCCATAAAAATAAAAATAATCAAAGCCAATAATGTATAAATAATTTTTGTTTTGTATGAATTTTTATCTCTACTAATTTGTAACATTCTAGAACGAGTTAAAAATAATTTTTGTTTATCAACAATCGCTTTTTCTTGTTCTAAATTAATTTTATTTTTTTCAATTAAATTACTATTTTTTACGCTAATTGCTTCTGCTATACTAGTATTTATAGCTTCAACTTCACTTTTTCCAGTATCGACAGCATTGTCGTTACCTACGTATTGTGCTGATCCGAGATTTCCTGACATATTATTAATAATATATAAAAAAAAAATATATAAAAATATTTAATTAAAATTAATTATGAATTTAAAAAATAAAATAATAGATAATTTAAATAAATTAAAAATATCTTATTATAGTCAAAAAGATAAGATATGGCAAATTAAAGCATTAAATAATGCTATTTTAAATATTGAAAAATATGATAATGAAATATTATCTGGAGATCAATTAAAGAATAATATAAAAGGTATAGGACCTAAAATTAGTAAATATATAGATGAAATAATTAATTTAGGTTATATAAATGATTTACATAATAAAAATATAGAAGAAAATTCTTATGAAGAATTTATGAAAATTGTTGGCGTTGGTAAGGCAAAAGCTAAAGAATGGATATCTAAAGATATTAAAAATATTATTCAACTTAAAAATGAAATTACTAAAGGAAATATTTCTATAACAAATAATATAAGTTTAGGTTTAAAACATTATAATGATTTAAATCAAAGGATACCTAGAGATGAAATAAATTCATTAAAAAATATATTTGATAATATATTAAAAGAAATAGATAAAAATATTATGTATGAAATATGTGGTAGTTATAGAAGAAAAAATCAAGACTCGGGAGATATTGATTTCTTAATTACACATCCTAAATTCAATAATGAAATTAAAAATTATAATAAATTTAATTATTTAAAAAATATTTTACAAGTTTTAAAAGATAAGAATTTAATTGTGGGTGAAATGACAAAAAATGCTACAAAAAAATTTTTAGGTATGTGTATTATTCCAGGTTATAATATTGTAAGAAGAATTGATATATTATTTATTGATTATAAGTCATTTTATAGTTCTATATTGTATTTTACAGGAAATAAATACTTTAATTTATATTTAAGAAATAAATGTTTAGAAAATAATTATAGTTTAAATGAGTATTATTTGACTAATTTAAGTAATAATGAAAAGATTTATTTAAAAAATGAAAAAGAGATTTTTGATATATTAAATATTTCTTATTTAATTCCTGAAGAAAGAAATTATAATAATAATAAAAAATAATATTTGTTATATTTATAGGATGGAATTAAATTATAATAAAAGATTAAACATTCAAACGGCAAATAATAGTCAAAATATATTACCTGTACCAATTAACAAAAACCCTACTCCAAGTGTAGAAAAACCAGATTATTATGGAAAATCACCATATCCAATGGCTCATCAAGTATCTTCAAGAAAAAATGATGAATCTCAATACTGTAATACATTAGGACCATCTCCAAGAAATCAATTATTAAATGTCCCATATCAAGGTGAAAAATGTCCTAAAGAAAAATTAAAACCCTTTCAAAAAGATTCATGTTACTTAATGGATAATAAAAGACAAGGAGTAATTGGCGTAGTATGTAACGAAACAGGAGGATCAAATAATTCTAATTTTGTTAGAAATAATCAATTTGGATTAAATTATGATTGGAATTTATTTAATAATATAAAAAAATTAGAATATACAGTAGAACAACCTGTACAAACACCAATGATTTTAGATAACCCATCTTTATTAATGAATAAATCTCCATATTATCCAAATCACAATTATTATTTATCACAAAGTAAAAATTATAATACATATCCTAAACCAAATAATTACAATGAAGAAGGAATACCAAAATATGTTTATCCATATAAAACGTTAAATTATTCAAGTAATCAAATTGAAAATTATATGAATTATGATTCAAAAAAAAATACATTAAATATGATCATGATAATATTAATAATATTTGTTGTTTTAATAATAGTCTATTTATCTAGAAAATAATTTACTTAACTAATCTATAATATATATAATCACCTACTTCTGGACTATTTCTTATAATTTTACAAATTTGGTTTGGTTTCATTCCGTAGTATTTTGCTATTGGGTCATTTTTTAGTATTTTAGGTAATTTATTAATAGGAGTACTATATTTATCTAATACTTCATTTTCTTCTTCTTTTGATAAAATACTATGTTTTGGAACAAATTCATGATGAGTAATATTAAAAATCATATTTTTATTCATAAATATTTCAACATTTTTATATATTTCTTTGGTTATTTCTTTAAAAATTGAACCATTACCTTTTTCTTTTAATAATATAATTAACTTAATTTCCTCATCTTCATAAGTTTCAATTAATTTATTTAATAAATTTTTTAAATCTACTTTAGAGATAGTTTTATTTTCATTATGAAAATAAATGTAAATTTTTCCTGATTCTTCATTTTCATTATTGATAAAAATATCAATATTTTTATTTTTAAACTTAATTGAAAATTCATCAAATGTAATTTTTTCTGATTCAGGAATTATATAATTTCTGTCTTCTAACATTTCTAAAACAGTTTTTCTAATGTTATATAAAGTATTTCTTTCTTCAAAATCCATGATTAATTATAATGCTATTTCTCTAAGTGATGTAATTATTCAATTTAAAATAATTTATTAAAAATTTATTATGATTGTAAAAATAAAAAATTTATTGATCTAAAAATATTTTATTAAGTATCTAATCATTAAATAATAAATATTTCTAAATTAATTGATGATTATATTGAATTTTTAAATATATAATTAATAAAATATATTTTGTTTAATATATAAAAATAGCTTGATTCATAAATATATGGATAAAATCAATGTTTATGATAACTATGATATAAATTTAAACAAATATCCAAGAAAAGATATTAAATGTAATATATGTGATATAGTATTAATAACTTTTTTTATGAATATTGAAAAACTTAAGAAAATCTGTAAATCTTATAATGAGTCATATTCAAGTTATAATGATTGTAAAGAATATTATTTTTTAATGGAATTTGAATATGAAAATAAAAAATTAAAGAAAAATTATTCAGCTAAAGAAATAATTCAATTAATGAAAGAAATTAATTTTGACATACAAATAAAAAATAATTTAAAAAAATATGAAAAACTAGATTTAATATTATATTTTTATTTAAAAAATAAAGAGTTTTTTGAGAAATTATTTGATGATTTAGAAAAAGCAAATATATTTTATTTTCAAAGAAGAGATTATAGTATTAAATTTGATGTACCATATGATTTTTATAATTATAGGCAATCAAATGTATATAGTGCTTTAGAATTATTTGAGATTTATAAATATAGTCAATATTTAATTAAAAATAAAATAAAAAAAAATTTACCATTACCTAAATATTTAATAGATTAAAAAAAAAAAATATATGTTTAATATAATAATGACAGATCTTGGACCAACTTTTCCAGTTGAAAGCGTTCCTAGCTATAACATAAAACATAATCCATCCGTTTTTAATTTTAAAGGTAATACTGTAGATAAATTAAATTATTTAAGACAAGTATTATTAGCAATTTCGTTTAATCAAAACTTTTTACTCTTAGTTTTAGATTTAAAAAATATGGGAAGATCATATTATAATCAAAATCCTAAGAAATTTTGTTCAACAATCCAATTAAAACATGTTGAAAATTTTGGTGGAAAACATATTACTGTTTATTTACCTGCACCAGGAGGTTCTATATCAAATTCTATTCACCCAGTGACTTATAATTATGTTACTAAAACACCATTAATGAGAGTATTAGAAAAACAAAAATTACCAACTTGTTGGTCTAATGAAGTATTAGGAGGAACAGGTAAATGTAATCAAATTTCAACAATACCTGCTGAAGCTCAAACTAAATTAACTGATAATGAACAAGTATTATATTATTATATAAAAAATGCTGATTTTTTTACTAGAACATTGAAATTATTAGTATCATCATTTTATAATCATGCTGTACAAAGATATGAATGTTTTAAATTAGTTTTACCTGCTGATTTATACAGTGGAACTCATGCTGAAAGAAGTTATACTGTAACAGGAGATTATTTAAGATCAATATATTCTACATTTTTAAGAAGTCAAAGATTAGGATCTTCATTAAAATTACCTGCACCATTAAATCTTGATAATACTTATAATTTACAAGAAGAAGACTATACAAAACAACAATTAATTCATCAAATGAATAACAATACAAATTCTTTTATAATCTAAATGCGAATAGTATATATTGATAAAATACTTTAATTGTATAATAAATTGATTTTTTTTACATATATTTATAAAAAAAATTATTAAAAATGTCTGAACCTATAAGTCTAGCAGTATATATTGGATATGAAAATGCTGAATTAATTAAAACAACAAAAAAAGATTTGGTAGAAAATTATTTATATGAACCATATTTACAATTTTTGAATGAAATATCTGATGAACATATCTATCTACCATTAAAAAAAAATTTAACTAATATACGTAATAATAATTCTATTATTGAACAAATCGGAAATACAAAATTATTTCATAGTAGAAGAATAGAAAATGGGACCATAATTGTATCTTATCCATTTAAAGAAAATAATAATCAAGAAACACTAATATTAGAAGAAGTTACTGATAAAGATTTTGATTATTTTAATTAATTCGAAATAAATAAATTTTTGTTTAATAATATATGTATCATATAATATTAAAATGTCCTCATTGTAGTGATTATGTATTGATTTATAAAAAAGATTTTAACTGTAAGATTTTTCGTCATGCTTATTATAGATCTAATTATCAGCAAATAGATCCTCATATGAAAAAAGAAAAATGTATGTTATTATTAAAAAATGATATAATTTATGGTTGTGCTAAACCATTTAAATTAATAGAAATAGAAAATAATTATTCATTAGAAAAATGTGATTATATATAAATATGGTTTTAGTTAATATTTTAACATTTTTTGGAGGCTGTATAACAGGATTTTGTTGTAAATCAGTATGTTTTTATGATAGATTAGAAGAAAATGAAACAAATACAACAAGTAATAATGATTTATTATTATCAAGAAGATATATAAGATATCTTGAATCAATATTAATGAATTCATCACGAATAGCATCAACTGCTGTACCTATAGAAGCTGAAACAACATCAGCACATATTGAAGAAATTAATGCTGTTGAAGCATCAGAAGAAATAAACGAATTAGAAAGAAGTCATGAATTACCAAACGCTACAATAATTCGTTATTAAAAAATTGATACATCTTCATAAAAAAATATTAAATAATTATATATAATAAGTGAATGTATTTTGAAAGTGTAGATTTGGAATCAGATATAAAAAAACATATTTATAGTGAATATTTAAATGAATTAAACTTATATATTAATGATGTCGAAGATAAATTAGGTCCAAATATACAAAATAAACAAAAAAATAATAAAAAAGAATTCATTTTAATTCAAAAATATTTCAATATATTTTCAACTCAAACTAAAAAAGCTTAATGTGAAATTCAACTTATTAAAATTGGTGATTTTTCTGTATAATTTTAAATTTTATAATAATTTAATATATTAAATAATGGGATACTTATATTATCATCAATAAACGGTATTAATTCAATAAAACTACTATATAATGAAATTAAAAATAATTTACGTACAGATGTATGATAATTAATTCCAAAAAAGCTAAATATTTTAAAAAATAATAAACTTCCTAAAAATGATGAAATTAGGAATCCTAATGTACCTTCAATACTTTTCTTATTATTAAAAAACCATTTATGTACTCCATATTTTCTACCAATTATATCAGCAAAACCATCTCCGATTGATAATTGAAGCATTGAAATGATACCAACTTCATTAAATATCCAATATTTATAAGTTAAATAAGTTAATATTAGGCTATAAATTAAAGGACCTTTAAATAATTCATTTGATTTACCTGAACGTGAAATAGTTTTTTTTAAATCATCTTTTTTATTAATTAAATAAAAGGAAGAAATAAATGGCACAGATGTTGCCCAATATCTTGTATAAAAATTATTATAAAATAACCATGTACTCATAAAAGCTGGTGCTGTAGATATATGAATTATTTTTCTTGTTAGATTTGAATCAATATTTAATTTAGATAAAGTACTAATATATTTTTTACCTATTGCTAATGAAGTGCTTGCTATTATTGGATTTTTTAATTTATATAATATTATATTAAATGCATCACATGAGATAAAAATTATAAAAAAAAACAATA
>MDTB01207205.1_pt1 | contig 13730 bp, 12 predicted proteins | sample 811161 | NCBI WGS metagenome assembly MDTB01 (sample SAMN05326650, study PRJNA326480) | marine metagenome | isolation source: seawater | place: Mediterranean Sea | collected 2009
ATTAATTCTAAAGTAAATTATCAGTAATTTAATTATTTCAATAAATTTTAGTTTATAAAAGTTTAAAAAAAAATATCTACTAATATTTGATTTATTTGGAATTTTCGTTACTAATCCTATTGAATATTCAACATTATATTTTTTGTTAATCAAAGAAAAAGTTTTGTATACAAAATTTGGGTGAAAGATTTTTTCATTATCAATTATAAAACAAATCTTCATATTAATTTTCAATTCAATTTTAAATCATTTAATATTTTTTGTTCTACAATACGTTGATTAGAAAAATAATATTCGTAAAATGATCTGCTAAATAATTTTTTTTCACTTTTACAGCATTTTCCTGGATGAAAAAGTATTTCTAAATATTGAAAATTATTTTTATTAGCAACTTTAATACTTTTTTTAACAGATTTTAATGTATTTATACCTGTATATAAAATACCGCTAAACGAATATTTATACTTAAATTTATTAATTTTTCTCTCTAAATATTTATCCAAGGCTTTTAAAATAGAAAACTTTAAAATATTAATAAGATAATTTAATTTAAAAATATCTTTAATTTCTGAAACATAAAAGCATTCTCTCGGCTTTCTCATATATTTAATATTATATTTATTTCTGTTCATAAAAATAATATTAAAAATCCAAGGTATCATATGAATATGTTGATGACCATCAATTGAGATCGTTTTTAAATTAAAATCATTTTTATAAATTCGAATTTGTTCTAAAATTTCCCTTTTAATGAATTTTATTTCATTTTTATAAAATGGTATGTATGGCATCAATAATAACTTTATGAAAGAATAATTATAATTTTTTTTATTGTTAATTGAATTTCCATCAGTCAAATTCAAGTGTAATCTTATATTTATTTTATTTTTAAACTCTTTATTTATTATCTTTAATGCTTCCTTATATCCAGATTGACAAACTATTATAGAGACACTGTTTATCTTTTTGTTCTTGATTAATTTCTTAATGGAATTGTTTATTGAATTGCTCCTACCAAAGTCATCAACATGAAGAAGATATTTCATAATTAAAGATTATAAATAATAGTGATAAAATAATTAAATAATTAATATAAACCTTTTTTTTACGTTGTAAACTTGGGTATAAAAAAGCTATAAACCATGGATAGATATTTCAATGAGTTATAAATTTTTTAAATCAGAAAATTATGGTTATTTTACGATTTACATAATTGGTTTTATTAATTGGTATTTATTTTTTAATTTTGGTGAATATAAGTTTGATTTTGAAGATTGGGCATTTTATTATGGGCTTTACTCTGTTTGGAAGGTATCTCTTTCTGAAAATATCATACCATTTTTTGCAACATTTTTTTCTGAAGGCTCAATTCTTTATGAGGGATATGATAATGAATATTTTTTTGCCAAAAGCTGGTCAATTTTTCAACCACAAATTATTTTATTAAAGTTTTTATCTATTAAAAATTATTTAATATTTAATTTTCTATTATTCTACTCAATATTATTTTTTTCAATTATGTTATGGATTGATTATTTAAAAATACAAAAAAAATATGGTTACCTTCTAATTATAATTTTAATTTTCAATGGTAAGTTTTTTTCTCAGTTAGCGTTTGGAGGGCCTCAAATGACAATAGGCTACATGCTTATCCCTCTTTTTCTTTGGCATTTAAAAAATTTTCTATATGCAGAAAATAATTTTCAAGAAATAATTAAATTTAGTTTATTCATGTTTATAATTCTATCTCAGGCTGATATGCATATTTACTACCAAATGTTTATTGTAGCTGGAATATTCACAATATTTTATGTTGAAAAATACTTATCTTTTATATTAGTTTTTGTTATTTCCACTATTGCATCGTTATGGTACATAGCTCCCGTGTTTTTTTATGGAAACTTTAATTTACCTGATATTGACCATTGGAGGCATTTTGGCACTTTTGGAATAGGTTTTGCAAATGGTTTTGCAGGAGAGTCTCTAATAAAATATTCAAGCGAATATGGCTTTATACTTAATTCTTTAATTTTATTTATAAACTTTTTTATTCATATTTTTGAATTAACTACTTTCATGCATAACATCAATATGCCAAATACACATGAAGTAAATTTTTTTGTATCAATTATCGGTTTAGGTTTGATCTTATCAGGTCTATCAGTTTTATTTTATAATTATAAAAAACATAATTTGTTTTCATCAAATAAATTCTTACTAATAAGCATTTTTATACTTATGTTAATATCTAGTGGTCCATTTCACTATTTGATAATTAAGTTTTTAAAAATTTTTGTAAATTTTAAATTAATTGATGCTGTACCAAGTAGATTTTTTCTTTATTTTATGATTATAATCACGATTAGTAGTATTTATTCTTTGTCAAAATATAATATATTTAATATAAAATATTTCCTAAATTTTATTTTATCTTTACTCTTTATATACTTATTATTTCATTCTTACACATGGTGGATGCACAATACCTACATTCTAACTAGTAATAAATATGGAGTAAGTATTTTCGATATTAATATTTATGATTTACCTAATTACAAACCATTTTACAAAGAGGTTGTAACGCTATCATTCATTTTCTCTACCATATCTCTTTTATTTTTAATTTTCTTTTCTTATATCTACAAATGGAATAAATTTCAAAAATGATTAAAGAAAATTTTGATGTAAGTATAGTTGGTGGCTTTGGACATGTAGGATTACCCTTAGGTTTAATGTTTGCATCCAAAAATATCAAAACCTTATTAATAGATATTAACAAAGATCATTATAACGAAATTCTAAACGGAAAAATGCCCTTTGTAGAATATGAAGCTTCAAATTCTTTAAAAAAAACTCTTAAAAATAAAAAATTACAATTAAGCTTAAATTTTGAAGATGTAAAAAAGTCTAAATATATAATTCTTACAATTGGTACACCCATTGACGAGTATTTAAATCCCAAACTTTCAAATTTTCTCGATTTGATAAATCAGCTAGGTAAAATTGTAAAAAAGAATCAAATTTTAATTATAAGAAGCTCAATTTATCCAAATATGTTTAACAAAATTAAGAAGTTAATGCCAATATATTTTAAAAATAATATTTTATATTGCCCTGAAAGAATTCAGCAAGGATATGCTATGATTGAGTTAAAACAATTGCCGCAGATAATTTCTGGAGAGTCAACTAATACTATAAAAAAAGGCAAAGAATTATTCTTAAAAATAACTAAAAAAGTAATTATAACATCAGTTAAAGAAGCTGAGTTTATAAAGTTATTTTCAAATTCTTTTAGATATATTCATTTTGCAATTGCCAATGAATTTTACACTATATGTGAAAGTAATAATTTAAATTATGAAAAAGTTAGAAAACATATGGTAGAAAGTTATCCAAGAGCTCATGGTTTACCCTCCGCAGGTTTTGCTGCAGGTCCATGTTTGCTCAAAGATACCATGCAACTATCGTCTTTTTTCAAAAATAATTTTCAATTAGGCTTATCTGCTATGAATATAAATGAAGGATTACCTAACTTTATTGTTAGTCAATTAAAAAAAGAATTTAAACAACTTAATAATTTAAAAATTGGAATTCTTGGTATGTCTTTCAAAGCTAATATAGATGACCAAAGAGACTCTTTGTCATTCAAATTAAAAAAGATACTCGAGTTTGAGGGTGCTAAAGTTTTATGTAACGACAGTCATCTTAAGAAAAAATATTTTTTACCATTAAAAGATTTACTAAGTAATTGTAAAGTTTTAATTTTAGCTACTCCTCATAAAGCATATAAGAAAATTAAAATTAAAAAAAATCAGACTCTTATTGATCCATGGTCTTTTGTTAAATGAAAGTACTTGTCACAGGTGGTGCGGGATTTATAGGAAGCTCATTTGTTAAAAGCCTAATAAGAAAAGGTAAGGAAGTGAGAGTTTTAGACAGTTATCGCAGAGGAACAGCGAGCAGATTATCAGGCTATAAGGATGACATAGAGATTATCAATGGAGATATAAGAAATAAGGCGACTGTAAAAAAGGCACTTAAAAATGTTGATTACGTTTACCACTTTGCCTATATAAATGGAACTAAAAATTTTTATAAGTATCCATACGAGGTTTTAGAAGTGGGAATAAAAGGTATTTATAATTTATTTGATTGTTTTAAAAAAACTCCAATATCGCATTTTATACTTGCCTCAAGTTCGGAGGTTTATCAACAAGCCAATATTATTCCAACACCAGAAAATATAGAATGTAAGGTCCCAGATGTTTTTAACCCTAGATTTTCTTATGGATCAGGTAAAATTTTATCTGAAATATTAGCTATACACTCTAAAAATTTATTTGATAAACTAACAATTTTTAGACCCCATAATGTTTATGGGCCAGACATGGGCAATGATCATGTGGTACCTGAATTAATAAATAAAATAAAAAAAATTGGAAATAATAAAATATTGAAAATTCAAGGAACTGGAAGAGAAACAAGAAGCTTTATCTATATTGATGACTTCATCAGGGCCTTAAATTTAGTTGTAAGTAAAACTAGGAAATTTCAATTATATAATATTGGAACAGATGAAGAGATCACTATTAAAAATTTAACAAAAAAAATTTTAAAAAACTTTAATCAAAACCAAGTAAAGATATTAAGTGAAAAAATTTTTGAGGGTAGTACAGTTAGAAGATGTCCAGATGTCAAAAAATTAAGTAAACTAGGATTTACTCCAAAAATAAATATAGACAAAGGTTTAAAAAAAACAATCGAATGGTCAAAAATTTATAGGTAAAGATATTATCTATTCTCTTATAACTTGTTTTCTAATTTAATTTCTATAATTTTATATAATTGAAAAAAAATATCGGTAAAAACTCTATTATATCAGAATACTTAAGAATTAGATCTCATAACTTTATTGTCGGTGATAACAGTGTTATTGATGCCTTTTCATATATTTCAAATCTCAAATTTAATTTAGGAAGCTTCAGCCATATAGGTCCAAATTGTTGTTTTGCTGGGGGAAATTATCAACTCAAAATTGGCAATCATGTAACAATTTCAAGTCATGTGTCCATATACTGCCAATCTAATAATTTCAAGGAGGACCTAGTATCTCTTTACTCAAACTTAATTGAGGATAAAAAATTATACGGAGATATTGTAATCGAAGACTTTTGTGGGATTGGAACTCACTCAATCATACTACCTAACAATATCATTCCAGAGGGAGTTACTATTGGCGCCTTTAGCTTAGTCCCACCTAACTTTAAATTTGAAACATACACTTACTATAGTGGTAACCCAATTATCCCTAAAAAAAAACGTGATAAGAATAGGATATTAGACCAAGCACGAGAAGTTGAAATAAAAATAAATGAAAAAAATTAATTGGTGGAGCCCAGACTTTTCAAAAAATAAAAGTAGTCTTCTTAAAAAAGTATTATCATCTAATTTTGTTAATGAAGGAAAATATTCTCAAAAATTTGAAAATGAAATTTCTAAATTATTAAATGTAAGATTTTGTTCGCTAACAACAAGCGGAACAATTGCAATTTTTTTAGCACTAAGATCTCTAGGTATTGGTAAAGAAGATGAAGTGTTAGTACCAAATTTTACTTTCATAGCAACTGCAAATGCAGTTAGACTATGTGGTGCAAAGCCAGTTTTTGTAGATATTGATGAAACTAATCTAGGAATTGATCCAAAAAAAATTAAGATCAAATTATCTAAAAAAACTAAAGCTATTGTAGTTGTTCATGTATCTGGAAGATCTGCAAATATTAATAAAATCATTGATATATCAAAAAAATATAATCTTAAAATAGTTGAAGACGCAGCAGAAGCTTTATACTCTAGACACGACAAAAAAAAATTCTTAGGCACATTAGGAGACGTTGGTTGCTTTTCTTTATCGCCAAATAAAATTATTACAACTGGACAGGGTGGAATTATAGTAACAAATAAAAAAAAAATTTATGAAAATATAAAAAGATTAAAAGATCAGGGAAGACTTTTTAGGGGATCCGGAGGCGATGATTTTCATAATTTTGAAGGTTATAACTTTAAATTTAACGATATTTCTGCTGTCATTGGCTTAGAACAACTTAAATTAATTAAAAAACGAAAATTAAAACAAATAGAGACATATAACTTTTATAAAAAAAATATAAATTGTAAAGCTTTAAAACTTTACAATTTTAATACAAATAATAATTTTGAATTGCCTTTGTGGATAGATGCCACTTATACTTCAAAAAATATTAAATTTTTTTTTGGGTATCTACAAAAAAAAAATATTCCAATTAGAAGATTTTGGCTACCAATTAATAAACAAAAAGTTTATTTTACAACAGAAATATTTTCTAATACTAACAGAATTTCGAAAAATAGTTTTTGGTTACCATCTTCTTTTGATCTGAACAAAAATCAATTGCATTATATTTGTAAATCTATAAATGACTTCAAATAACAATAACTTAGACTTATCAATTATTATTCCTGTTTATAATGAGAATGAAAGTGCTGAATTAATGTTAAATATTTTTTTTTTATATTTAAAGTTAAACATTGAAATAATTATCGTTTACGATTTTGATGGTGATAGTACTGTAGAAATTGCAAGAAAATTACAAAAAAAATACGCTAATATAAAAATTATTAAAAATGAGAGCTCAGGTGCAAAAAATGCTTTGCTTTCCGGGTTAAAAGTATCATCTTCAGATATTATTTTACTTACCGTTATCGACGAATTATGTCCTATTACTTCTTACGAAAAAATGTACACATTAATCAAAGAGGGTTCTTATGATCTAGTCAGTGCTACAAGATATAAAAAAGGAGGAAAAAGATATGGAGGTTCAGTTTTAGGACATTTTTTTTCAAAAACTGCTAACCTGATATTACATTTTATTTTCAAATTTCCATTAAGTGACGCTACTACAGGTATAAAGATGTTTAAAAAAAATATAATTGACAGAATACAACTAAAATCTAACGTAGGATGGTCTTTTGCTTTAGAGTTATCTCTAAAATCACATCTATTGAATCTCAAAATTACAGAATATCCAATAAAATCTATTGATAGAATATTTGGTGGAAATTCTACTTTCCATTTTTTTTTATGGGTGAAAAAATATTACTCAATTATCATATGGGGTGTTTACCAAATTATTAAAAAAAAATTTAAATGAATTATTTAATTAATTTTTTAAAAAATAATTACTTAATAACTTTAGCCATTTCCCCATTAATTTTTTTAATTCTTACTTTTCATAATCCATATTACAGTGATGATTATCAAACAATTATTGGATTAAAATTATTTAATCTAATAAATAGCCAATTATATTTCTCAATTTTTGATATTTTTGAATTAAGAAGTGATGGGCACTTTGCCCCTATACTATATTTTACTAATCAATTCCTTCCTGATAATTTTTATATAATTCATTTTCTTGTAATTTTATCTTTTTATTTATCAATAATTGTATTTTATAAAATATTATTGGATTTAAAATTTCCAAAAAATAATTCTATCTTAGCTTGTTTCATTTACAGCTCTTTTTTTATTTTTACGATAAAGCCATTAGTTTGGAATGTTTTTCATTCACATATAACAAATTCTCTAACTGGCTTATTATCAATTTACTTTTTTTTACAATTTATAAAAAATAAAAATATTTTTTTGTTATTTTTATATTTATTCTTTGGTTTAATAACAGTTTTTAATTCTGAAACAGGATTAATTTATCCTTTAATTTGTTTTTTTCTTATTTTTCTCTTCATCAAACCCAACAGATTTATTGATTATTTATTTATTCTCATTCCCATTATTTTATATTTTTCTTTAACATATTATTTAAGTTTAAAAAGTAATGTAGAAACAATATTTGAAAGTAGAGCTCTTTTTGATATTAGAAATTTTTTTGAATTCCCCAATATTGAAAACGGTTTTAAATCATTTTTACTAGAGTATCGGAGTAGAACTTCACCAAAGAATTTTTTTGGCTATGTTATTATATTATCAGATAATATTTTAAATTTTTTAAATTTGTCAACTTATGAATATATATATAGGGCATTAAAATTATCGTTTTTAAAAATATTCGTAGTAGTACTTTTTCTTATTAATTTAATTTCTATATCAATTGTTTTCATTAAATTTTTTTTAAGAAAAAATATTTTTACAGATAAAATATTTTTTAAATACTTCTTTATATTCATTTTAGCCCTTATTATCTATAGTTTTGTATTTCATAGAAAAGACATATGTATAGTTTTAGCCTTATTTTCATCAATTATTTATGTTTACATTTTTGATTATATTAAAACTCACTATTCTAAAACAAAAGCTATTTCATTCCTTTTATTAGTTTTATTTCCAAGTTTAATGTATGCAGTTACTGGTTTTGAAGAAGTTTATGAAATGAGATCAAGGTCCTATATTAATCAAATGCATTATGATCATGTTAGTCAGCTTGATAAAAATAAAATAAATAAAGAAATGACCTATTACAAAGATTTTATGTCATTATACTGTTATAGAAACTTTGAGAAATATAAAATAAGTTTAAATTCATTTAAGAAATATAGTATGTATGAATTTGAAATTAATTTCTCTAAATATGTTGATACTGACAAAAATATTTGTTCTTTGAATAAAGATATTGAATAAATCAATTAAATAATTTAAAACAAAATCTTCAAGATAATTCTCTATTTATTATGAAATCTAAAACTTTAAACTATTGCCAAATCTCAAAAAAAAAAGACCTGCTTAGTATTTTAAATCTGGGTTATTTACCTCCTGTAAATGGATATAATATAATTGGAAAAAAAAACAAAGAGGATACTTTTTTTCCATGTGAGCTTTTTTACTCTCCTTCATCATCACTTTTTCAATTAAATACGATTGTCAACAAAGAGGTTCTTTTTCCAAATTCATATCCATACACAAGCAGTACTACAAAAATATTAAGAGAAAATTTTTCTGATTTATATCAAGAGTGTGAGAGGTTGTTTGGTATTAATAAGAATGATTTAGCTATTGATATTGGTTCAAATGATGGAAATCTTTTAAGTAACTTCAATCAAAGCTGTAGAGTTCTTGGTATAACTCCAGAAAGTATTGGAAAAATCGCTATAGATCGAGGTATTGATACTATTATTGATTATTTTAATACAGAGAGTGCAAAAAAAATAAAAAAAAAATATGGAAATTCAAAATTTATTTTTGCAACAAATGTATTTGCTCACATAGATAATATTAAACAAATACTTCGCGAAATTACCAAATTATTAACTCCAGATGGTATTTTTGTTAGCGAAAGCCATTATTTTATTGATTTAATAAAAACAAGTCAGTTTGATACTATTTATCATGAGCATATGAGATACTACACACTCACTGCTTTAAATAAATTATTTAATTCATTCGGTTTAAAAATAATTTACGTAAAAAAAATTAAAACTCATGGAGGGTCTATTAGAGTTTATGCATCTAAAAAAAATTATAAATTCAAAAATAATAATTTCCAAAGACTTTTAAAAATAGAAAAGAATAAATTATCCAAAAAAAACTTGATACAATTTAAAAATAACGTAGTTAAAGCAAAATTAAATAATATGAAAATGTTAACAGGTATAATTAATAAAAATAAAACTATTTATGGAATTAGCGCACCTTCAAGAGCAACTACACTCATAAATTATTTTGGATTAAATGAAGATATCATAAAATGTGTTTTAGAAATTAAAGGATCTCATAAAATTGGTAAATGTATTCCAGGAACTAAAATTCCTATACTTGAAGAGTCTATAAAAAAATTAAAAAATGCTGATTATTTGTATTTATTTTCTTGGCATATCTCTAAAGATTTAATCAAATCAATTAAATCTAAAGGTTATAGTGGAAAATTCATTGTACCACTACCGAGTCCTAGAATTATTTAATTGAATGAGATATTCAATTAATTTTTATGAAAATTAAATCAATTATATTTGATCTAGATGGTGTTTTGATCGACTCAAAGAATATTCATTTTAATGCCTTAAATCTAGCATTAGAAAATTATAATCCGAGTATGAAAATTTCTTATGAAGACCATTTAAAAAAGTTTGATGGTCTCAATACCAAAAAAAAATTGGAAATTCTTGAAAAAGAGGGTTTAGATAAAAATCTAAAAAATAGAATAATTGAAAAAAAAAATGAAATGACAACTAAACTTTTAGAAAAAAAAATTTTTTTTGATGAGGATATTTATAATATCTTCAAAACCCTTAAATCGAAAGGTTATCAACTCTCCATTGCTACTAATGCGATAAGAGACACTTTAGAAAAAGTAATTTCAAAGTTAAAGATACAAGCTTTGATAGACTTTAGTATATCTAATCAAGATGTGTTACATTCAAAACCACATTCAGAAATATACCTTAAAACCTTTATTTCTCTAGGTATAAATCCCAATGAAGCTCTTATTATTGAAGACTCTAAAACGGGAAGAGAGGCTGCATATAATTCGGGCGGACATTGCTTAGAGATAGAAAATTATAAAAAAGATCTTACAATAGAAAATATATTAGCCAAAATATCAAATATTGAAAAAAATAAAAAAATGCAAAAATGGAAATCAGATAAGCTAAACATTCTTATCCCAATGGCTGGTCATGGAAGTAGATTTAAAGAAAAAGGATATGTTTTTCCAAAACCCCTTATTGCTATTAAAAATAAACCTATGATACAAGTAGCAATTGAAAACTTAGCTATTGATGCAAATTATAATTTTATAATTTTAAAGGAACATCATGAAAAATATAATATCAAAAATGTTCTCTCTTTATGTGCTGAAAACTGTAATATAGTTGAGCTAGATCATGTTACTGAGGGAGCTGCGTGCACTTCATTATTAGCTGAAGAGTTTATTGATAATGATAACCCTTTATTAATTGCTAACTCTGATCAATTTATTGAATGGGATAGCTCTGAAACAATGTATTCAATTATTTCATCAGATGTTGACGGTGCAATATTAACATTTAAATCCACTCACCCTAAATGGTCATATGCTAGAGTTGATAAAAATAATTTCGTAACTGAAGTAGCCGAAAAAAAACCAATTTCTACAAATGCTACAGCAGGACTCTATTATTGGAAAAGAGGATCAGATTACGTCAAATATGCAAAACAAATGATTAATAAAGACTTGAGAGTAAATAATGAATTTTATATTTGTCCAGTTTATAACGAAGCTCTTTTAGATAAAAAAAAAATAATTATAAAAGAAATTAGAGAGATGTGGGGTCTTGGTACCCCTGAGGATTTAGAGGAATTCATGAACTCTAAACTAAATACCTTGGATTATTTATGATTTATATATCTCATAGAGGTAATTTAAATGGTCCAGATCCAAAAAAAGAAAATACTATTGAAGCAATAAATGATTGTATTGAAAAAGGTTATGAAGTTGAGGTTGATCTTTGGTATGAAAATAATAATTTTTACCTGGGGCATGATAAACCTATTTGGAAAATTGATACTAATCTATTTAAAAATAATAAAATATGGTTTCATCTTAAAAACAAAGACTCATTAGAGGAAATCTTAAAATACTCTCCTAAAAATTATTTTTGGCATGAAAATGACTTATGTACAATAACGTCGAGTGGTAATATATGGCTATACCCAAATAATTATATAGTATCTAAAAAAGCAATATTTGTTTTACCAGAATTAGATAAAAATAAATATGAATGTTTGAAATATGATTGTTATGGTATCTGCTCAGACTACATCAGTTATTACCTAGATAAATCAAAAATCAATTAAATGGTATTTTTTTTATAAATTTGAAAAATTAATAAAAATGAAAACAGTTTGTATTGTTCCAATTAAAGAGAATAGTAAAAGAGTCAAAGGTAAAAATTTTAAAAAAATAAATAATATTCCTTTATATCAACACTTATTTAAAAAACTTTTAAAAACAAACTTTGATGAGATATATATAGACTCAGATAGCAAAATTATTGAAAAAGAAGCTAAAAAATATGGTTTTAAATTTATAAAAAGATTAAGAAAGCTCAGTAAAGACAATGCAAATGGTAACGATCTCTTAAATTACCATTCATCGATCATTGATTCAGAGATCTACTTTCAATTGTTTATTACCTCACCATTAATTTCTATTGAAACAATCAATAACTGTATACTTAAAATTCAAAAAGCTAAAAAATATGACTCAATATTAACTGCAACTAAAATATACTCTTGGTTCTGGTATAAAGATAAACCAATAAATTACAAACCTTCTATATTGCCTAGAAGTCAAAATGCATCACCAATAGTAAGAGAAACAACTGCTTTATATGGTATTAAATCAGAAAGTTTAAAAAAGTATAAGTGTAGAATCGGTAAAAAACCTTTTTTTTACTTTGTTGACCAAATAGAAGCAATAGATTTAGACGAGTACTTAGATTTTAAAATAGTTGAAAGTATAATGAAATAATGTCGGGTTGTATTTTATTACAATCTGAACCAAAAGATAAAAATAAATTTCTAAACTTAATAAATTCACAAAAAAATAAAAAAATACTTTGTTTATCTTTTGAAGCAAGATCCTTTCTTGAAGATAATAATATTCAGTATGAAGATACTCTTAAGTTTTTTAAAAATAATGATCATAAGTTGTGTCTTAGACTTTCTAATAACATAAAAAAAAAATTAAGAAATAATATTAATAAGCTTAATTGCGAATTAAAAAAATATAATTCATTCAAAGTATGGTTTTCAAATTATATAGTATTTAAATTTATTAATCATAAATTGTTTTTATATATTGTATTGAAAAATTTTTTTAAGATAAATAAATTCGAAACTATAGACAGTTTTGGTTTAAATCACTTTTTACCATCAGATTTTTTTCAGAAAAAATTAAAAATTAAAAATATTGATATTTTTTATCATGACTGTAAAAGTCAAAATATCAAAACTAAATTTATTCAAAAAATCATCAAACGAATAAATATGTTTTTCATACAAATTTATAATTCATTCGTAAAAATAGATTTCAACGACTCTAGTTTATATTTTACATCAATGTACAATGTTCTTGATTATGAAACTTTAAAAAAAAAATTTCTAATTCAAACACAAGAGATAAATTTTCTTAAAGTACTAAAACTTCTCTTCAGTGGTATTAAAACTAAATTTTATATTAATAAAGATAAAATTTTTGTAAAAAAAAATGAAATAAAAATTTTTCTTAAAAATGAAATGTCAATTTTTTATTTTTTTTTCAATAAAGATACAAAATATGTCATAAACGATATTTATAAAAATATAAATTCATTTTCAAATATATTGGAATATTTTAATAAGGATATTACAAGATGTAATAACATAAATTTCATATCTCCGTTTAGTTTTGGCATATCAGGCATACTTGGTGAATTAATAAATAAAAATGGAGAAATGAGCTTATGTATACCTCATGGAACATGCGCTCCTATCAAAAATAATTCATATGATTATCTATCTAATTATGAAATTGGTGAGTCAATCTTGATTAATGATTTTTCACATGTTCTCATTCAATCAGATATGTCAAATCAATCAGCTGATCTTTTCAAAATTTCATCAAAAAAAAAATATAGCTCTCCTATAACTTTTTATCCTCAAAACAATAGGTACATAGATAATAAAACTTTTTTGCACGCATCTACTTTTAAAAATTTTGAAA
>MDTB01217502.1_pt1 | contig 13729 bp, 11 predicted proteins | sample 811161 | NCBI WGS metagenome assembly MDTB01 (sample SAMN05326650, study PRJNA326480) | marine metagenome | isolation source: seawater | place: Mediterranean Sea | collected 2009
ACCATTTCCGTCAACAAATGGATGAATAAATTTTAATCCTATTTCAGCGACAGTTGCAAGTTTCGCTGCGTCCTCCTTTGATAGATACAGTTCTAGTTTTGTTTCTATAAATCTGAATAGTATATTAAGAGATGTTTTTACAAATTTGAGGGGACACACGCGATCAAAATAATTATCGACGTTCAAACCACCTTTCAAAAGCATATGAAGTGCAGAATCTAACTTTGCTTTATCAAGCGGTACACCCAATCTCAGTGCAATTTCAAAATATTTTTGGAATTCCATCAGTTCTTGAGGATGATCACGTATCCAATCAGTGGATATGTCACCCCCTTGTGATTGAAGAAAAACGAATGCGAGTTTTTGAAGAAAAGGTGAAAGACGTTGTATATTTGGATCTTCTTCCAATTGCGTTATAGTATCGTATTTTATTACGGACATTTCAGAGTTTCGAAGGAGTGTCTTCGGATCTTGTTTGTACTCTTTTTCTCTAAATCCTTTTATTTCTTGTATAATAGGATGAACTACATTTACAAATGAAGATATAGTTAGAGATTCATAACCAATATGTTTCACAATGAGGGGAACCATCTCTCTGGCACTTGAATGTTCTTCAGGTTCATCGTGCAAGAGACGGTCAGGTTTTTTGGACTCGGCAAATTCTTTTGTCAATAAATCTTTCATTCTAACTGTGGAATTCGTTTCGTCAGTATTCAAATATCTCATCCCTTTTACCGCAGCCAAATGTTTTGAATTGTCGACTTCTGAAAGTGATTTTGAAACAGGTGTGTCTACGGATCTCATTAAGGGAATAAACGAAAACAAACGACCAAGTCTTCCTTTGTATATAATTTCCTGATCTTTTGTTGTTCCTTTTAATTTTAGTAAATTTGTTTCACAGTTCCACATTTATTATTACAAGAAATATATATTTTAATGTTTTAAAGTAAATTTTTTTATGAAACCTGGCACATCGACTGTAAAATGAAGAGGTATTACATCTTATAATTCAGTCTTAAAAACTCTTATATTTTTATAATAACGACTCGATGACCCCCAGTGGTGAAGAGCGTGCCTCCGAAGCCCCTTTGGCCTCAACATATCCAGACTTGAGTTTTTGAAAACATCCATTATAACTATTGGTGATTTTAAAAATTGAACAGGAATCCCCATACCATGTAGTAGTGGAAAAATATGGTCCAATGGATGAGCATATTGTAGTTTATCAAGAACTGAAACTGCGACTTTAGCTGCGTTTACAGACCAGATTATGGAGAATGATCCAAATACACCAGTGGTTATGTTGGCGAGTTCTACTGTGTTATACTTTTCACTTTTTATGGATGAGTATACAGAATCGTTCCATATTGAGGTTCCTAATAGTAGTATTCCGCCACTTCCCACGTTTTTTTGCAACAGATTTTTTTGGCAAATATCTAGCCAATGTAGATGAAAAAACTTTGAGAAACGTACATCATCATCGAATATCGCTGTAACACCTGTAATACTTTGTAGTATTTTTTTGTAGTTATAAATATAATTAGTTTCACCAATACTCAGTGTATCAGAAAGTTTTTCAATATTATTGGGTTTTATAATTGTGACAGGGTAAAATGGTTTCGGAACTAAACTTCTGTTTATATCGTAAAAAGATATAACATACGAATTTATAAGATTCGGAACATTTTCTTTTTCAAAATAATTTACACACTTAATGTCATAATAGTAGAAAAAAAACATCCAAGGATCATTTAAATACATGATAGGATGTGTTATCAATTGTTTACATGGGTCTGATATTACAGAAACTTTTTTATTTGTGTGATTTTCAAACAACAAAAATTTATTTCTACGAAAGTATTTTTTAATATTTGTATTATACAATACAATATCATCATATATATGTTTTATATACATTCTAATGTTTCTTATAGTGTTATTAGTTGTTATTTCACACGTACTGGACCCATGTTGTAATATCATGTTTTTTTCCCATATATACGATTTATTGAAAATATAAAACCCTCTTTCACATAAAATATAGTTTTGATAGTTAAACTCGTAAAAAAGTTTATAAATTTCAATCTTTTTCTTTTGTTTTTCATAGTCTTTGTAATCGATTGCATGTGTTTTAGATATATAATTATTTACTAATGAACTTTGTACGTTTTCTTTATTAATTAATTTGTTTCCATATACTTGATTTGCCATTTTCAAAACTATAGGTGTTTCTATCTCAAAAAAATCATGTTTTACTAAATTATAACCTAAAAAATTCATATTCTTTTAGAAGACTTTAATTAAAAAAAAGATTATTATAAATGGAAATATCCTCTTTATGGGGAATTATTGCTGCACTTTTATCAGGTCTTTTTTCGTCAGTTGCATTCACCATCCAAAAGAATCAACTTTCCGATACACCCACATACTACTATTATGAAAAAAAATGGTGGTTTGGTTTCATACTGTTATTTATATCCGGGCTATTGAAATCTTTTTCTTATACTGTTATACCAGCATCCGTTGTTATAAGTTTAAGTATAATATCTCTTCCATTGAATTACCTGTTTTCTAAAAATAAAGAAAAATGTAGATTTAGTATAATAGGAGGTACTATATGCATTATTTTGGGTTCTGTTATGTTATCATTGGCTGTACCTCCTAGTAAATCTATTGAAGATATAAACACTCTTCAAAAAATGTTATTGTCCCCTACATCGGTTATTTACCATGGTTTTGTATTTATATCTTGTATTATTATTCATTATTTTATTTACCCAAAACAAAATGCAACTACAAAAATACAGCTAATAGGGTTATCAATTTATTCGAGTATATCACATTCTATTGCGATTGTATGGTCAAAGGCTTTGTTTATTGTAATTATGAATATCAACAACCATTGCTGTTTACATCTTCTATGGATACCATATGTAGGGCTTATTATATCCGTGATATTAGGATTTTGGTCCGTTGCATTTGTCGAGCAAAAAGGGTTATCTTCTTACATGCAAACAAAGTGGGTACCTGTACATTTCATAACGTCGTTGATAAGTTTTACAGCTGCTGGTGTTCTTGTGTTCGACGAGTGGGTCCATATAAAGATTTCAAATCCTACAATTGCCATTCTTACAAGTTCCTCAATTATTCTTATTTGGGGCGTAGTACTCGTGGCTTCTACATGAAATATTATGGTATTATCAAAGCATGCAGAATATTTTCGAACCAGAGAGTTATTGGTGTTTCGGACTACACAGTCGTGTTATAAAAGTATTTTGATTCATACTCGAGTGAACCGGCTAAAAACTGGTTTAATAATCAATACTATGTTTTATAGTTCCGCATGCGTCAGACATTGCGGAGGGCGCTCTTGACTCCACTTCTCCTCTCGCGCGACCGCTCTCTCTGTGAGGAACACACAAGTTATTGTTGAAAGACGTGAACGACATTGCGGAACCAGTACGCGATGGGACTTCTCTTACAGAGTCCGACTTGTAGTCATTTTCACACGTACGCACAGATACATCTCTATGAACGAGTCTCGAACCCAAAGCTTCAGAGTTCATTCTGACGTCGTCAAAAGAACCTCTTACACTCTTACTTTCTTCAAAAGTAACCGGTTGTACACCGCACACATCTGTTTGTGTCGTGAGATTGGATCCCAATCTTCCTTGTTCTTGCATTTCTTGCTTCGTAAGAACTTTTTCATGTATTTGTGGGACGTAACACTCAGACTGTAGATGAACTACGGGATGTATTGACCGTTGTGACCCCGAAACTCTCTGTTCTTTTACTTTAACTTCCGGCTGTATTCCGAAACAATCATTTTCTGTATTTCCTTTTACACCCATATTTGGATTGTCAACAGAACCTACATTTTTTTGTTTGTATGAGTTTGGTCGACATGCTACGTGACTTGAAGAAAACGCATTTACCGATCTTTTTAGTTGGTTTGTAATATCCGAAGAGCCTACAGAATTTGGAGCGGTTGTTTTGGGTAGTTGGCAATTATGGGTATCAAAACCATTATTTCTCATAGTATTTATAGAAAAACTCGTGTCTGATGATGTTCGTTCCTTTGGAATATGAATCAAATCACACTCTGTATTTGCAGTTTTTAGTACTGTATTATTTGTTCTTCCATCTTTTGACCCCAACACCTGTTTGGGATGTATTTTACACATATCTGGAACATTTTTAGATTTTATTACTGTATTTACAGTTTCTTCTTCCGGAAGACGATTGGTTGGATATATATTTGGTTTGATACATGCTGATTCTGGCAACTTTTTATTTCCTTTGTTTGTAATACCAACTGCTCTATCCTTTCCTAAAACAGTATTTGCTCGTATTCCACAAGATTCCAATTGTTGATCCACAAAAATATGTTTCAATTCTTCATCTTCCTCTGCGTCCAATCGTTCTTTTACAGGAGTCACCGAAGCACAGTCTGAAAATGGAAGATTCAGTTTTCCATGTTTAAAAGTTTCACTTCTTTTAGAATTTTGAGGTACCGATTCTGGGTTTGAAGCGCAGCTTGTGATACCAGTTTCACTTTTTACTACGACTGTATTTTCAGTTGTGTCATTTCGTCTGGGGTTTGAAGTACTAGGATGACTTACCGTACAGTTTGTGTCAAATCCTTTCATTTCTATGCTCGATTTGAAAGCGGACACTTCATGTTTTACAGTTCTTGCCTTTGTAGGTTTCTTGTAACAACCATCAGTTTCCGACCCTTGTTGAAACAAACGTCCTTTTACGGGTACTTCCGCAGATTTTAATCGTGGTATGGATCTGGTGGGATCACATGTTACGATCCCACCACCCAGAGAAGCGGAACGAGCGAATACACTCGTTTGGGGTTTCGAACTAGGTTGGACATTTACTTGTGAACACCCATCCATGTTGAACTGTTTTAGTTGACCATCAAACGTGTCGTAGTGAGATCTGTTTGTATCGATTAGTTTTTGAACACGTGTTTCGTGACCATCCTTCAAGTTATACCCATTGTAGCCATCTCTACTAGTTTCTTTATCAGAAAAACATTGGGAATGTGACTTATTTGTGTCCAAATTGAATGTATTTCTGTAAACGGATTGCCTGGACACTTTTGCCTGAACAAATTGTGAACTTTCTTCACATATTGGTGCTAGGTTCGAAGCGTCGCCTTTTTTCTTTATGGTTCCAGTTCCTGTAAATGTATCAAGACTCCTTGATTGGCGTATATGTTTTGCCATTGAGTTTGCGGGAGGCGGTTTTTCAAACATAATATTTTGTTGCCTTCCAAGACGATCTGTATAATTTTTCACTAATTCACGATTATCAATCATATCAGATGTCCAATCATCGTTTATCGAAGCATTGTTAAGAATACCAGGATCGGTTTCTGGAAATATCAAATTTTCTTTCAAACAGTTTTGGTTTCCAAATCTTTTATTCGTATTTTGATTTAAATCATCTCTCATGTCATACTGTCCAACATTACTGAATAATGTGTTAGATACCTCGTTACTTACGGGTGTTTCTTCTAATGAGTTATTCTCCAAAACAGGTTTTTTGTAATCGGTTTCAATTTCATCAAATGTAATAGAAGCTGACGTTGTTGTCATTTACTTATATAAAAAATTTTTTTAAGTGGCTTCTAGTAACCACATTTATATGTGTAACAAATTTTTTTTTATTATGAAGACTATTGTAAAATGAATATTGTATATAATAATTTTCAATCAACTTTAATAGAAAAGTATAATATAGGTTCCGGTATAATACCTATAAGTATTGATGATACAGGGAACATATACATTCTTCTAGCAAAAGAAAGATACAATCCTAATTGGAAGGGAAGCAACAGGTGGAGTGGATTTGAAGGAGGCAAAAAAAATTTAGAAACGTGTGTAGAAACAGCTATTCGCGAATTTAATGAGGAAAGTTTAGGAGTTGTTAAAACATATAGAGAAATAAAAGATGTACTTGTGAACTATGAGTATAATTATAGATTTGTCGTAAATATACACCAAGATAAGTTTATAAACAAATTTCACACCACATATATAGTACAAGTACCTTGGCAACCAGATTGTGTTAATAAATTTAAACAGGAAAAGGATAAACTATTAAACATTCAAACATGCAATAAGCTTCTTCAATGTATAAATTCCATTGTAGGGAAATATAAAATAGGTGGAAAAATTTGTTGTGGTGACATTTCTGGAACACTGGCCGGAATAAAACATGTTTCAAAAGTCAATGGTATTATAAGAATTAATCTTAAAATAGATAATAAAGAACATATAGTATATGATGATTCTTGTGAGTCTTTACTTTTTTGGAAACCGGCAGTAGAAATACTAACTTCTATTGTCAAAGATTATTATCATCCATGTCTTACTATAATAAAGGATTGTTATGAAAATATTTATAGCGTTACTGTAAAAGATGATTATTTGGAAAAAGAATGTATGAAATGGTGGAGTATAAAAGAATTGAAGGAGGTTTGTAACAATGGGGGAATGTGTCAAAATGAATCATTCAAATGCTTTTTTATGCCCGTTCTGAAAACACTAGTTGATGAACTAGAGTTATTAAATTAAAAATGTAATAGTTTTAAAAAAGTTATTAATTCAAGGTGGATAAAAAAAACTATTTTTTTATAAAAAACTTTTAAAATCGGATGTTACAAGTAATTAATTTTAAATTTTTATAATATTAATAGATAGAACAATTGTTGAGATCTAAATGACGTGATTCGGTGTGTCCGAATCCTTTTAACTGGAAGAATTCTCTACCACTGGAGCAACATCCTCCACCTTTGCGTTTTCATAAGATTTTACAATGTGGCAATAAATATCATAAGAAACATAGTACGTACCGACTACGTTGCACTGCTTCTTAGAATCTGCCTCAAAACTTGGAAGCGTGTTGTTATTATTTTTGAGAAGATGAAGAACAAGATCTAGCAGACTGTGCTCTTCCATAACACCACTAAGGCTGTTGTAAAGTTTAATACGTACAGCAAACTTTGCCCAATACTTTTTAGAATATGGATTTGAATCGTAATTCTTTACAATTGTCATGACACTATCAATTTTACTTCCCAAAGTTGATACCCACCACTTTGCATATAGAACATTATTTTCCGAAATTTTCTGTTCTTTTGTCTTTGGTAAAACTTCGTTTTCATCAGATTCGCCCCATTTTTTGGAAGATTTGGCTTTGTTCTCCATAGTCATTTTTTGTAATCAAAATAATATTTATTCTGATTCGACCGAACATAATTTTATATGTAATAAAAATGAACAACGAAGAAAAAAAAGGAGAAAAAAAAAGTAAAACCGTATCAGAAAAAAACCCTTGGAATGGTAACAAACAGATTGAAAAATTGATAGCAACTTGAAAAACTATAAAAGATAAACGTCAAAAACGGTGATAAACACCTTGACATGTAAAAGTTACTACAAACGCCTAGAATGACTGCTAAAACATAAATCCTGGAGTTTTGTGCACGAGATTAGGTTTCACGGAATTCTATATATCCGGCATGTTCTGCGACTTTTCTGTATAGAATTTTCTGTCTGCCCGCCATGTAGTAACCATCCTTTATATTGTGATCTTTTTTATATTTTTTTTCAAACTGTAATATATTATTACGAAACTCTCTTCTTTTTTGTCTTAATAGTTTATACAATTCAGTTCTTCGTTTCTTCATATCATTGTATTCACGTTCCTTTTCTTTTTCTTTTAAAAACTGTTTATAAACTTTTTTAATATTTTCGGGTGCGATATTCATGTTTATCATTTTAACAGCTTTACTATGATAATAGTAAATACGTTTTTGATTGTACTCATTGATGATCTGTCTTCTTACAAAAGAAGTATCTTCTTTGTCGGTAACAAAAGGTGGCAATTTTCGACAACACGGACAATCTATGTTTCCAACCTGAATATTTCGTACTATACAATCTGTGTGAAACACGTGACCGCATTGTTCCAGACTATATGAATCGTTTTCGGAAACTTCTTCCATGCATATTGTACAAACTGACATTTTAAAAAAAAACAAAGTTTATAAAACTGATTAGTTTTCTTCGAATGGAAAAAATAAATGTACTAGAAATAGGTAATTACTATTCAGTTCCTCTTCTGGGTAAATTTTTATCAAACTTGGGTTGTAACGTATCATACATATCATGTCCAGAACATAAGAATATATGTGAAAAGAAGCGCATAGGACCTTGTTATCAAATACTTAGAGAGGGAAAACGTAATATAAAAAAAGAAGATGTCGACAATGAATTTATTAAAAACATAGATATTATTATAACAAATCTAAAGTATGAAACTCTTTCACATATGAAATTAAACTTTGAGTATGTAAAGTTAATAAACAACAATATAAATTTTTTATGCATTCCGGCGTTTATGAAAAATGAAAAATACGACAACATATACAAACACTATGAAAGTATAGTTTTGGCTTCCGCGGGTGTATTCAGTAACATGGGTCTAAATAGAACATTGCTTGGCATAAAATCCAGTTACACAACTTTGCCATTAGCTTCTATATACTCTTCCTTTTTTTCTCTCATGGCAATCGTTAAAACTATTTATGAAGAAAAAAGAGGAGAATATATAATAGTTCCGATGGCATCATGTTTAGCGGAAGCAATGGTTCATAATAGTATGTATTTTGATAAAAATGAGTGTTACATGAATTTGAGATCCATAAAAATAAAAAGAAAAGAATATCCAATATCCGAAGATTGTCTTGAACAATTATTCGACTCCTTCTTTTCACTATACAAATGTAAAGACAGTAGATATTTTTATTTAGTATGTCCATCTCATGAAAATCATCAAAAAAAAGCATTAAAGTTATTAGGGATAGATGTTTCGTGCCTTAAATCTTTTGTTTGGGACTCTAATATAAACGGTTTAGGCGCGGGTTCTTTGTCCGAAGAGCAGAACAAATTTTTAAAACCCATGATGAAAACAAAGTTTTTAGAAAAAACAAGTTTTGAATGGGAACAATTGTTTGGCACAAATGGTGTACCAGGTTCGGCCGCTCGTAGTATGAAAGAATGGATGGAATTGTCACACACTCATGATTCGGGATTGATTGAAAACAATAGACTTTGTAATTTTTGTTGGTTTCATGATACAGAAAGTATAAATAATACGAAATTCAAAAATAATAAAAAAATGTCCGATATAAAAGTAGTGGATTTAACAAATGTAATTGCTGGTCCTACAATTGGAACAATGCTTGCTAGGTTTGGTGCACAAGTTATAAAAATAGACCCTGTAAACCCTACATATAGTCCAGATATTTGTGTATTTTACGGCTTGGCAACAAATATGGGAAAGAAATCTTTATTGTTGGACATATACAAAAATGATGGTTACAAAATACTTTGTGAGATACTAAAAGATTCAGATGTACTGCTTGTTAATTGTACATGTGATTGTTTAGAGAGAATGAAGCTTACCAGAGAACACTTGAAAAATATAAACCCAAATTTATTACTTTGCCAATTCGACGCCTGGAGTGGTCCCCACAAGAACAAAGGTTACATGTCCAATTACAATGGATACGATGATTGTATACAGTCATCGATTGGTATAATGGAACGATTTGGAGGAGGTGATTTTGAAGAACATGCTCATGTTGGTACAATAGATGTCATCGCAGGTGTTGCCGGTGCTTGTGCAGCCATTGTGGGTCTTGTTCATCGCAAAAACGGGGTTCTAACGACTGCCAGAACATCTTTGGCAGCAGTTGGTCAATATCTTCAAATGCCTCACATGTATGGAAAAATATTTGATAGTTTAGGTTTAGGGAAAAAATGTACAGGTGAAAGTATATTTCATTCTTGTTATGAAACTATGGATGGATTTATTTTAATTGTATTTCCATTCTATAGTTCTACAGAGGAAAACTATAAACTATTAGAAAAATTATTTGGTTTTAAAAAAAGAATAATAAGGTTTAAAAAATTTAAATCGGAACATGTATGTAAATTATTGAATCAAAACAATGTTTCTGCTATAGAGTTGATTACATTGGAAGATTTACGAGAAAAAAATTCTGTTGAAAAATTTGATGTGAATTCTAAAACTTTTCAATATATTGAAACACATAAACATCCTATTGGCTCATTAACGTTTGTAGGCCCTATCTCTATACGTATGCAAGGTATAGACATATTGGAACATTCTGCAAAGTATGGAAAACATACCCTCGAAATATTAAATAATTATGGTTTTGAAAATTATAGAGTTACAAATGTAGCATCGACTTCATGGAGCAGAAGTTATATTCCATACATTTCTCCATGTGAAAGTTGCAGAAAAAATTCCAAGAAAAAATTTATTCTTTGTTGTGGTCATAAATTATGTATTGAATGTACAAAATTCTCTGACTCTAAATGTCCTATTTGTAAAATTGAACATGAATTAGTATCAATAAAAGATAAAATAAAGAATATGAGAGAAAATTACAAACAATGGAGGTTGGGGAATTCCAAAGGTGCTAAATTTTTAGAATATTATTATAAACCAAACTTTAAAAAAATACAAAGATCGTACTCGTGGCCTACTACAATTAAACTTTATACTAAGCCATCATCTATTATAGATTTTAGGAAACTAAACTAAATTGGAAAGCATGTAAGCAGAAACGCCCAACATGGCAGCACGTCCAGCCACATCTTCTAGAAGAACCAGATTTTTGTCGGGGACTATGTTGGAAATAAATTTTCCTGGTTCGACCCCTTCTTTTAAAGAAAAGTTTGGTCCAAATCTAGAAAGGTAACCAGCTTCCACAAGACCAGCAGCAGTAAAAAAATTTACCTGTGTGTCCAGGGGCTGACTCGAAAGATATGTAACCGGATTCTCACCGGTCAGGGAATTAATTGCAAGCATTGCGGGAAATGCTAAAAGCGCGGTGCGACCATGTTTAATTTCTGCATCTCTTACAAAATTTTTGTCAACCTTTGTCAGCAACGATGTTCCAAAGCACGATACAGCAGGAATAATAAAAAGAAGGCGACTAATCATTTTTGTTAGAATATTTAAAAAAGAAAAAACTGATTCACTGTATCAATCTGACAATATAGTTTCCCAGTGAATTTTCCCCGATGTAACTTCTTCATTAGGTACAATTTCGAATAAATATTTAAAAGCTTTACATGCATTCGATCTTCGTATTCCTAATTTGACACTATCTTTGGAAAGTTTTACATCCTTTTTCACCATTCTTATAACGTAGGATACTCTTGGAAACCCAGAAGTAACACAATGAAGTTTCATATTATTGAAAACATTCCCACGCCCTACTGTGTTTGGAAACTCATATGCAAATACTAAAAATGGAATAGACAATAATGTCATAAATTTATGTACAAACGAATATATTCCAAACATGACTATTGTCTGATAATGTATATATGAAAGAATTACACTGTCGTATGATCTTAAACTCCCACCATTTGGTGTTAGATTGAAGTGAATGCTCAAAAAGTCATCATTTTTGATAGATTTCATTGGTCTTTCTACTATAAATGGACCTAAACTTTCATAGTCAACATGATATGGCACAATATCACCACCACTTTCAAAAATTACATCGAATGCAACAACGTGATCGGGGTATTTTTCATAAAGTTGGTTTTTTATGTCGACCATATTCTCCTTGTGTATCAACATGGGACAGTACACTCTTTTCTTCCATGTGTTTGTATGTGCTTGATTGGAATTAGAGTCTTTTCTAAAGAAATCAAGTATGTGTTCTGTTTGTTCTGATGTGAGTCTCATTATTATTTATAGAAACTTTTATTTTATATGAAAATTAAAAAAAACTAATTTACAAAACAATAATTATATAAAGAATGTTTGATGTAACAATCGAAATAATTTCAAAAGAGAATAAAGAAAAATTAAAGTCACAGCATTTTCAAAACTTGTATTCACAACTTACTCAGTGTGAGCTTCTAAGTGAAAAAGAATTCAAATGTTGGCTGGACTATATAACGGAAAATAAACAAGTTTTATTGTTTTGTATGTTTTTGAAGAACAACGACAATAGTCACGATCTAATAGGTACTGCTTGTTTATATATAAAACATTGTTATTATAGGTTTATGGCAAACAGTGCCACTATCGAAGATTTAGTTATTGATGCAAAATACAGGAAAAATGGTTTGGGTAAAAAAAATAATAGATTATATTGTAGACTATTCACAGGCTTATAATATATACAAAATCCTGTTACACTGTGACAATGAAAACAGAGATTTTTACTTGAAGTGTGGATTTAAACAAAACAGATTGCTAATGGAGAAATATTTTGTATAAAATATATTTGTAAAGTGCGATGATCATGGTTTGTTGCACAACATGTTACAAATCAGAATAAAATTTATATTTTTTCTTGCAAATGAAAACAGTTTGTATAAATGTGACCGATGACTTTATACTTCCCGAATTTTTCAACAAAGAAAGTCCAGAGTACATTTCTTCCTGTTTATATTTCGTTTCAACTCTGAAAGAACACTTTATAAACAATACTGTAACGGAAAAAGAAAAACTGTTGAACGTTACACAAAATAGTATAAAAGAAACACTCGACGAAGTTTTTAAAGAGTTAAAAGAAGTAGAGTTTAAGAATATGACTACGGAAATAAATAATTTGAAAGAGCAAGTCAACAATGCAGTATCCGATGCGGATTCATATAAAACAAAATTAGAATTCAAAACGTATGAGCTTGAAGTTTTCAAAGAACAAATGAAAAAGGATACTGAGATAAGTGTAAATACATGTACTCAAAAGCTAAAAGATGAACTTTTAGAAAGTAAACAAAAGCTAACTGATGAGTGTGTTAAAAACTATAACAAAGGATTTTCAGAATCCAAAACTCGTTATGAGGAAGAACTCAAACACTACAAAGAACGCACCAGTACAATGGATTTACTTCAAAAATGCTTGAACGAGACAAAGGACCAATTATATAAAGTTGAAGAATCCAAAAACTCGGAAATTTCACGATTAAAGGAGGAAAATTATAAACTAAATACTCCAATGGGTAAGGGCGATGCTGGTGAATTCGTCGTTGAAGAAACGTTGCGAAACAGCAAATTTCATGTATTTGATACATCGAAATCACCATACAAGGAACAAGGTTATTTGGACAAAATCGTGACCGAAGACGGGCTTTTTCCGTCGGAAGGATGGAAAATCGCAATCGAAGTTAAAAATAAAAAAAATCTTGTCAGAAGTACGGATATAAACGCTTTTCTTCAAAAATCAGAAGAAGGAATAAAAAGTAAAAAGTTTGATGCTACTATACTTTTGAGTATAGACGATATGATACCAGGGCACCATACAAATTCTACTTTTTTGGAATTTGTAAACGATGAAAATGGAATCCCGATTGGTCCAGTCGCAATGTTTTCTCCACTGTTGAATACTAAAAACATGACACAAGATCAAGTTGTCATGTGTCTTCACCAACATGTTCACATACTGAACCAATGTCGCGTATTCCACAAGACTCTTACCAACAATGTCTGTAACGACTCCGATATATCTATTATAAAATCGTTTTTTGATTCTTATGTGGAATTTTTCAAAGAATCATTCGAAGAATTCGGCGAAATGCAAAAGACTGTAAATAAATTTCAACAATTATTGGACAAGAAAAAGAAGAATATGTTTTTACAATTCAAACAAGCT
>MDTB01017165.1_pt1 | contig 13726 bp, 5 predicted proteins | sample 811161 | NCBI WGS metagenome assembly MDTB01 (sample SAMN05326650, study PRJNA326480) | marine metagenome | isolation source: seawater | place: Mediterranean Sea | collected 2009
CAAAGTAAGAAGTAAACAAGAAGAAATGATGAGACAAAGAAAACCAAGAGTATTAGCTGAAGAGTTAGCAAAAACTATTACTGCCCAAATATCCTGTACCAGGTCTCACTCCTCGAGAAGATAAGGATCGAAACCCACGCAGAAGTTTACAATCGGTTACCAGAAAAAGTATTAACAATCCGGATTCTTATAATAGTCAGTGGAAACACGAAGAAGGAACTGAAGTTAATTTGAGTAATCTAAACGATGGCATGAATACTAATTTGTCACGACCTCATTCCGCTTATTCTGCTTATTCTGCTAAGACTGATGATCTATTTTATGAAACTGATAGTAAATCCGAATATTCAAATGATTTCCAATATGAGCAAGAACAAGAACAGGATGAAGAAAAAGCTTCTTTTAGTGACTACTTATTCGATGATGCTGATTCTAAAAGTGCTGGTGGTAGAAGTGGAGATAGTTGTAGCAGATATGAAAGAGAGGATGACATTGCAATGAAGAATTACGATGATGGTTTTTACGGAAATAGAAGCGATAACAATACAAATGCTAGTGGTAGACCAAGCAGTAGAAATACTCGCACTGGTTCTATTTCAGTGAATGACGACTCCAAATTTGGAGATTTTGATGTAGATGCTCTTCCTAGACTAGGACTTGCTCTGGATGATCGTTTAACGGTAGATGCTAGCACTAGTATCAGTACTGATCATGGACCTAAATATCCTATATTTACAGAACTACCTACTCCAGCTATGATTAGGAGCATTCCTGAAACTACTTCAGCTACATCATTAGGGGTACCAAGGCATAGTAGATCTTCACTCCAATCTACCTCCAACACACCCATGCAGATGCCTAACACTAATTCGATTAGTGATTGGTTGAATTTTCGCAAAGGAGTTGGAATTTCTAGCCCATCTTCCTTAACCTCAATGAACCTAAGAGATAGAGATAGCGCAGCTTCTATAAATGGACTGAAAGACGCTTTGGATAATCTGGAGAATCAGATGGGATCATATCGACAGGTAGGTGATCAAGAAAGAAGTGCCCTTCATGCATATAATAAAGTTGGACTTATGCCACATGATGATGCCTTTCCTATCACCCCAATAAGCAAAACTAGGAATCGAAATACTAGTAAAAGTGATTCTGATCATATAGTCGATAATATTAGTATGAAAAATATGGACCTATTAGCCAGTCCACTTAGGAGGTCAGGTACTGCAGTTATGCAACTTACTGAAAAGCATAAATCATATGTTGAGCAGAGAGAAGAATGGAGTAAAGAAAGAAAGGAAAAGGAAAGTGCTGATTCTACTACATCGACTAATAATACGGCGTTACTAGCGGCATTAGCAGCAGGGGGAGCAGCTGCTGATTTTATGTTGGCAAACCTATCATCGGTATAGCTATGTCATGTATTTCCAACCACCACTGGAGAAACAAGCAAAAATTAAACACGAATAAAGATGACAAAAACAAAAAACGGAAAAAACGAAATCATTTGTGTTATAATCTGTAATTATATTATTATTATTTAGACTTTAACTTCCTCGAAAAATAAATAAAAAGTAGAGAAATCAGATTGTGGTCATGCCAATCTAGGTGCATATGTTTTATTTTTTGTAATTTTGTCTCTATGTTCTTTATGCATTTACTTTCATTCATCACCTTATCATATGTATCATATATACTCTATTCTACTCGTCAACATATGTTCATATCTTCTGTGAAAGTTTTGTCAACTTTCTTCAATATTTAAAACAATTCTGATTATTCCCTTTTCTGTCATAGAATCACATACATTCGTTTTTATCGTTTATCTTGATTTTTGCTTGTACATATCAAATCTCGTCTTATTCTCTCAACTTGTTTTTTCAATTTCAATTCAAAGTGTTCGAATGTTCCCCGTATCTTCTTATATTATATCGCCACTCATTCGTCTCACTCGGTACTGTTGTCATCGGCAACATCAACAGCATCAGGTAAGCTACCATAAGAAGGACTGTTAGCTTTACGTACTGGCTTCAGTCGATGGTGAGGTCTACGTACACGCCTACCATTGTTAGATTGGTTACGAAGTTCATCAAGAGTAGGTAAAGAGATAGAGCCATTCATCATTGGATCAATTTCAGGGGCTAAAGATTTGAATTCTGTACGTACTGGTGATGGTATATCTCCCATACTCTTTCTCTCTAATCTTTCTAATAAATCTGTGACTTTTCTTACAGTATTCATGGCTATAATACGACGACCAGCCTTTAAGAAGCGTATTAATGCTGGTGATTGAGTATTTGGATCGTAAGTATATCTTCTTAAGCTTCCTGTGAATGCTGTTACTGCAGATTTAGCTAAACCAGCTTTACGCGCAGCTTTATTGCATTCTAATGCCAATCTTTTAGAATCCTTTTGTAAAGTTTGTAAAGTTTGACGGAACTCAGAAGCCGAAGCTTTCTTGTTTCTTGGAATATGAGTGTCAACAAAATCTTCGGGACGATCTGTTATATATATTAATCGTCCATCATCTTGACATTCGTCACCAGTTTGAGGTGCGATATCGATAGCAAATTTGATACCTTCAGGTAATTCTTTTTTAATAATAGCTCTTTGTACAACTAAATGGACAGCCATTTGTGCAGTAATAGTTTTTGCTAACTCTTCAGCTAATACTCTTGGTTTTCTTTGTCTCATCATTTCTTCTTGTTTACTTCTTACTTTGGTCTCAACCTCTTCTTTGTCAACTTGTGCAAATAATTTTTCAACATTAATGAATATTCTTTCACCTTCTTCATGGGCATCCGAATTATAATTCGCTATTTCAATGATATCTTTTGATTTATGCCAATATATAGTAAAATCAACGTGACAACGTTGTTTCCAATAATGTTTGCTTCCCTGAAATAACATTAAAAAAATCAAAATATCAGTTGAAAAAGAAAAAATAATGAGTAAATAAAATATTCGAAAAGAAGAAAAGAGGGCCTATTAACTTACATGATATAATGTTTCTGGTTTTTCACCACCACCTATTTCTGGTAGTGTTTCTGACATATGCCAACCCACAAAATTTGTATCTTCTTTTGTGAGGGTTTCTCTAGCTTAGAATCAATTTTCACACTTCAATGTTATTGGTTTTTCCCCGCAGTCTAAAAATTCCAAAACCAACCCAGTCGCCTTCCTCTGGCACGCTGGCAATGCAACTGGCAACTGAACAACTGAACTCCTCGCCTGGAACTAGGAACGGCGCGGCGGCAGGCAGCAGGCAAGCCTAGGAACCTAGGAACCTAGCCTAGCTAGCCTCTGGCTCCGGGCTGGCAAGGGCGTTTAGAATTCCCCCACGAACCACATGACATAAATTGTGAAAAAATAGTTTTCTTCATCCCTTCTTAAGTCAGATGACATTGGTACTCCTTGTGCTAAATGAAACAGAGTGGTGAAAAGTTAAAAATGATGAACGTAGCTGCAGAAAGTGTTGATAAACCCAAAAAAGTCTCTTCTCGTGCTTCTTTTGAAGGTGTAGAAAGAACAGAAGAAAAAACTTCAAAATTAGTAATAGATGATAGAAGTAACGATAAAAATTCAGATACTGAATATTATGAAATAAATGAAGCATTGACAATGATTCCACTCGGCAGATTTCATTACTTATTGGTATTGATGTGTGGTTTAGCATTTATGGCTGATGCAATGGAGGTTGGTTTATTATCTTTTGTATCAGAATGTGCTGGTGCCGAATGGAATTTAACAAATGAAGAAATTGCCACGATTACATCATCGGTATTTATAGGAGAATTATTTGGTGGTATGTTATTTGGTCCTTTGGCAGATAATTATGGACGTAAATTAGCATTTTTAATTGCATGCATATTAATTGCTGTAGCTGGTGTTGCTTCAGGTGCTGCACCAAATTTTACAGCGTTAGTTGTCTTACGTGCAATTGTTGGTATTGGTGTTGGTGGTCTTACAGTACCATTTGATTTACTGGCCGAATTCTCACCAAAAGAAGTGCGTGGTCGATTTTTACTTACTATTGAATATTTTTGGACAGCAGGTTCAGTATTTGTAGTAGGGATGGCTTGGGCAGTTTTAGGCTCTGATGGCTGGAGAACATTAACATATATTACAGCTATTCCTGTTATTATATCATGTATCATATCAGTACGATACTTACCAGAATCTCCTTTGTGGTTGATGGAGAAAGGTCGCGTAGAAGATGCCGAGATAGTGCTACGAAATGCTTCAGAATTCAACGGTACTCCTCTCCCTTCTGATTTCAAATTAATTGCTTCAACTCATTCTAGTGAGATAGAAGATGTTCCTGCTCATTTACTTCTAGGTGAGTTAGTTGGCCCGCGATATCGTAGACGTATATTTCCCCTATGGGGTGTATGGATATCATTTGGCTTGGCTTATTATGGTATTATTCTTTTTGTTACTAGAGTTTATCAAGATAACGATGATAATACTGATGAAGATGACGGCCCTACATGCGACTTTGATTATCAAGATATATTTATTAATTCTATTATGGAAGTAGTTGGAATATTCATTGCAACTGTCACAATTGATCGATTTGGACGTATTATCACTCAATTTTCTGGTTATATTTTAGCCTGTGTAGGAGTTTTATTCATGGGAATTGGTAATAGTACTGGAGTAGTTATGACATTTGGTTTGTTTGCTAGAGCAGGAATTATGTGGGCATCTTGTGCGACGTGGGTGATGACTCCTGAGTTGTTTGGTACCGATGTTCGTGCTACTGCACACTCTTCTAGTAATGTTATTGCTCGTATTGGAGCTCTCGCATCACCTTACATTGTAGATTCAGATTTAGATATTCCAGTAATAGGAATTATTCTCAGTATTTGTTGTGGTATAGCAGCATTCGCTGTCATCATGTTACCAGAAACAAATCAAATCAACTTGGATGAAGCTGGAAATGGAGATGCTGAAGATGACTCTGATTCTGGTCATTTGAATGAGAATACTCCATTCTCGAATCCGATTAGAGATCTCTTTGGTACATTCTTGGGTGGCCCAACACTCTCTATGAGAAGTGATGGAGGACAGAAATCTGGTAGAATCAAAAGCAATCGAAGCAGATCTGGTTCTGGTGATGATGGGAATCTGGTAGCAGGCATGATGAGTTCAAGTTCATAAACAACTCAATAATTTATGTATCGAACATGTCATGAAACTTGCAAGATTTAAAGTATTATTATGTAACATTAATGCAGATTGCGCTTATAAGTTCATCTGGATATCTTAAAGATTAGATACTTAAAACATTGATCATTTATTAATCATTGATATTTGCTTCGATTACATTGTTTTAATATAAATTTAATAACATAAAAATTTCCTTTCATTTTGTTTTTTTCTCCAATACCATTGTTAATTTCGTCTTTGCAATTCATTGACTCCACGTTTCAACTCTCTAATGATTTCATTCTTCTCTCTAAACTCTTCTCTCAATTTGTCCGATCTTTCTCTATGTCCTTCTAATTCTTTAATCTTTGATTCTTGCAACCTCAACTTCTCTTCACTATGATCCAACTTCTGTTGTATTAATCGGATTGATTGCGTAGAAACATCTACAGTACTATCCAGTTCGGTCTCTCCTAATTGTTTCAATAATAACGTATTTTGTGATAAAAGATGTTCACATTGACCGTAAATTGATTGCAGTTCTTTTTGTAACATACTGGCATCAGTATTAGCAGCCTCTTGAATGATATTGCTTTCTTCACGTGCTTCAGCTAATTGACGTGTCAAATCTTCCAGATCTTTAGTGGCATTGTCGTTAGCGATTCTAAGCTCCTCAATCTTTTGATCTTTGAAAGATGCTACTTCTTCATCGGATGCTAATTCCGCATTCCTTGATCTCAACCTTGAAACCTCCTCTCTCATGCTCTGTATGGTACCATCTTTCAGATCAACAGCTGATTTCAATTGTTTGATTTCTTCATTTAACATTGATAACTTAGCTGACTCCCCAATATCTACTTCTTCGGCTAAACCAAGGGATAATTTACTACTTGGAGCTCTCGTCAAGCCTTTTCTATTAAAACCAGATTGGGAATTATTTTCAGAATTATTACCATTATTATTACCAATAATATTCTGGGAAGATGAAACTTTAGATTCCAACTTTTTAATTTTCTTTTCATATTCTACAATTTTCTTTTCTAATTCTTCTCTTGTCGCTGGTCTAAATCGTTTAGGACCGCCAGTAGTTTTTCTAATTATAAGATCATTAATTTCTTGTCTATCATATTCTGATTCTTTTTCTAATTCATCTTTTAAGACTTCAACAACTAAATCATAATCGCGCATTTTATTGCGTAATGCTTGTACCATTTCAGCTCGTCTAGAATCCTTACTTAATACTTTTAATCTTGTAACTTCTTTCGTTAAGTTGTCTATTTGACTCATCAAAGACCTTGTTTTCATTGCTTGAAGATTCTTTAAGGCTTCAAATTTTAATTCAATTGCTGGATTATCAGCTAATGAAAATTCCAAAGCTGTTGCTAAATCGCTCATTTTCAACAAAAAATTATGTCTTCAAACGATTATATTCTATTTTTTAAATTTTTTTTCAAAAACTTCTCGAACATAAAAACATCATTGGCACATCAATCATAACATTTTATTGTTACGCTAAACCCGGGATCTATAGAGTTTAGAGTTTATCCTGGTTATAGTGTTAATTTAGATTTTCTCCGATAGTATTGTTTTATATTGTTGAATATTACAATATGATAAACTGAACATGTCAAGGTCAATTTGTTCATTGTCCGTTCACACTGTAGATCATTGTAATGATGATGTAATTTTAAATAGAGATTTATTTCCTTCGCTGAAAGCAGGAGAGTATATTGAAATCAGTGATGCAGAAGTAGGTGATAAAGATAATGACAATGACGGAAATTTTTTAATATTACGTCTACCTTCGTCATTTAATGATTCTGTTCCTCGTGGTCGTTTAGAAATATCATTATTAAAAGCTATTGTAGAGCCTTTAGGATTAAAAACTTTTTCTAAAGTAGCTGTAAGAAGTATAGCTCCAGAAAGATTTTGGGTAGATTTTGTAGAATTGTCATTTAGAAAACAATTTTTAGGTAGAGGTAATATGTTTAGAACTAAAAACATGTTAATTGGCATGCCTGTTCGTCTCGGTCAAAATATATCTGTAAATGGTGTCAATGCTACGATACAAGAAGTAGGAATACAAGGTAAACCAGTTCATTCTGGTATTATTGCAGAAGATACGCATTTCATTTTTCGATCAAGATCAACACGAATTATATGGCTTGTGCAAATAAGCATGGAAATGTGGGATGTGGATGAAAAAGGTGATTTATACTTTGAAAAGTTTTTAATGCAATTTGTAGAACCCATGATGGAAAGATGGAAGGAAATGTCTGTCACTCATTCGTTATCTATTGTATTTTTTGGTAGAACAATACTTTACGAAAATCATGAGAGTTATTCTCGTGATTTTTTTAAGAATGTTGTAGAAAATGTTTTTGATATTGAGGTAAGTGAGCTATTAAGACAACTAAAAGATACATTTTGGGGTCTTGCGGAGGGTCTGAATTGGTCATTAGATCAACATCAGAATGAACGAGATCAAGAAAATATGGAATTAAACACTGCTACTGTTTATGATGGGTCATTGACCATTCCCAGTGATGCATCTAGTGGTAACTTCCTCGAAGCTATTAATACCACCCTCAATCTACTTGACAAACATTACTTAGATCGTGATTTACACGTCTCTGGTAACTCTATCGTGATGCTTTCTGCTGGCACTGGCTTGTTTGCAGTTTCTCCCAGACTTTCGCAGATTACAAAGCAAAGAATGATGGATCTTGGAATTGGCATGGATTTTGTGTCTCTTGCTGAACCACCACTGCATACCACTCCTTTATTCTTAGTTCAGGCCAGCAATGTCTCGAGAGAATTGGGTGACTTCTTTGAAGTCCCTTACTGGATGAATGTGACATTTGTTGACTGTCCTTTAGACTCAAGTGCGACAGTTGAGAACACAGTATCACTCAATAGTCCCGTTAACAAAGGTAACCGAGGTGAAGGTGCTTCTTCCAACTCAACAAACAATTACAATAATAAGAACAATACAAAAGATAAGAGCGCCAATAAAAGCGATAGAAGTAATGATGCTGTTGATGAGAGAGGGAATGAGAGGGGGAATGAAGGGAGAGAAAAACATAACCATGACTATGCTCATAGTGGTAACAACCAGAACACATTTGGTTTAAAGGCTAGACAACAAAGAGCTGTTTTACGTCAGAAAGCTACAGATGAACTAACAGCTCAAGGTGACTTTGACACTATGTTTCGTGCTATTCCTTTTAATAGAGCAGTGAGAGCACAGATTCTACTCCAATTACAGACAGAAACAGCCAACCGACCAGAAAAAAAGGATAAAGATCTGATTCGGACTATCAGTGCTGATACGTATAAAAGTGGTGGTAGTAATAACTCCAAAAGAGAAAGAATAAGCAGTAGTGGTAGTGGTTATCACAATTGTATGTCCACCATGCAACTAGATTGGAAGACTGTTTTAGAGATCATCCCGAAGTCTTTAAAAGCTTTACTGTGGGCACGAATAAAATCAAAGCTGCTAGTATCACCAGAGTCAGAACATGAACATGAGCATGAACAAGAATACGAACCAAAACATGAGAAAGAGACTAATATGACTGATGCGGTAAGAGAAGGAGAGGGAGGAGGAACGAAAACTGCTCCGATAGAAGACGAAAAGGTAGAAGAGGTCGTCGGTGAGGCGGGAATGAAAGAAAACATATCAGAGACAGAGCTGTCTTCTGCGCATAAGACACAACCAGATGCAGCTTCCAAAGTAGAAGACCCAGCTTCAGAATTGTTACAACAGATTCAAAGCTCTAAAATTAGAATCAATCAATGGGGATTTATCAATTTTGACAATCTGGTGAACAGTAGTAGTAGAGGTGGGTATGGTTCTATGAAGCTCATGTCATCAAATGCGTCACAAGCCTCATCTAAAGCACACATGGAAACACCTACGAATACAATAGGAAGTTTAGACGAAGCCACTAGTAGTATTGCTCAGGATAATGATACACATGATCACCTAAGAAAGGTAGATTCTGCCATAACAACTATTTCAGAGCTTGGGTTGGAAGGTACATCTGAGATGGGCACAAGTGTAGATGGAGGTGGTATGGGTTTATTGACTCGAGAGAACTCTTCTATTAGTGTAGGAGGACCAAGACAACAGATGACAAGTGAACCCTTATATAAAGCAGCTTATGCTATTACCCGGAAGAAGAAGGGGTCACTAAGGTCTTTGAATTCTTATAATTCATTGAATCGCTCCTACCATGGTCATCACTCTCGTAATAGTAATAAGATGATTCCAGTCAACATGTCACAATCAAGTCTAAAATCTTTTCGTAATCTTTCTCAAAATCAAACTCAGAGTGGTGCTTCGTGGACACAATCATCGGAGATTCATGACATGCATCCGCACGAGAGCAACCACGTTCATATAAATGACAGTCAAAACAGTGGAGAGGTAGGTTCTGTTGAGTTACCCAGTCGTATGCATGTACACTCACTACAAGCATTACGAGACCCAGATACCGCCCTTGCGATTGAAGATGAAATGGCTTTCGGTAGTGTTGCTTCTTCTAATCATAGTAGTACTTCAGGTCATTCTCATTCTCATGGTCAGTCATATGATAGCAACTTACTGGTCGCAGGCAGTAATCATAGTAATCATAGTCACCATAATAAGTCAAATGGGTCTGGTATAGACAAACTAGCGACATCTCATACTAGGATTGGTTGTGAGAAGGATACCTTCATGAAGACTTTGAGGGACATTCGTAGCATGGTCACGAAGAATGATAATAGTATGAATGTTGATGGTAACATGGACATAGATATGACGACAGAAACAAGCAACCACCCTATTGGTACGACTCTTACCAATACTAGCAAATACGAGGGTCTACTTCAAGCACGTTTTGATTTGCATGATGAGGAAACTTTTCGTCCTGTTAAGAACAACACAGAAATATCTAACAGTGGTGATGGAGGAGGAGAAGTTGTCGGAATAGGAACTAGTCTAGAAACAGGATTGATGGGTGTAGGTGGTCTGGATGTATCTGTACAATCGCAGCATCCTCATGTTGTATCTCAATCTCCTTTTGATGTCGAAAGAGAGGGTTCTGCGACAATGAGTAGTTCTATAGGAAACATAAATACTAGTACGAGCTACAAAGGAAGTGGGGGTGGTACACCTAGTAGAGGGACAGCTAGAACCGGAATAAGTGCAGGTTATTCACGACGTACCCGAACTAATTCTGAGGTGAGCGAAGGTTCTCGTGGTTCACAAGAAGGATCAGTATCGGGTTTTGGTTCTAGTAGAAGCAGTGATGTGGAATGGAAAAAGAATATATCTGAATCTCTCTTAGTTCCTCAAGAGAAATCTATTTCTCTTTTGTCTAGTGCATTGGTGGCTGCAGGTAAATCATCTTCTACTTCTACTTCAGATGCGGCATCTGGAGTATCTGAAACAGGAACAACCTCCGCGACAGGTGCGTCTGGGCGTGAATCTGCATCTACTCTTGGGAGACTCAAATCTATTGATGAGGAAAAGCAGCAAAAAGCAGATGAGGCTCACAAATTTTTGGATAATTATGTACAAAGGTATGCAGTTAATCCATTCAAAAGAAATGACCCTTCTCGCTTTCTGGCTTCACGATCGCATAATCGTAGACGCTGGTCTCATGTATTCCCCCAAGGCAAACTAGAAAGAGATATTACTCGTTTCTTCGGTCTCAACTGGAAAAGTTTAACACAACCTGCTATTTTGCCTATAAATACTGATTACATGCCACCTGCAAATACTCTCAATTCAAGCAATTATCAATGGAGAGAGTATGAAATTGTAGTGGATCCACAAGAGTGGGACGATTCCCCTTTTGATTCCCCTTACTCATTGTTATTTGAGATGGTTTGTCAGAGGTTGACTCAAGAGTTTCAATTGGTTCAAGGTATGGACTTGCGAGAGTACACACGCCAGATATCTGCCTTTAGTCGCCAGAGTTTAAAGAACAGCAGTCAAATCTTTCGTACTGAGAGTGCTGTAACTTTAGCAAGTTCCTCCAGTGCAAATAGTTTCGATCCACCGGAAGATACTCCTATATCTAATCATACATCTTCTCCCACACCTATTACACCGCTATCTAACTTCAACTCTTCTGACCGACATCGGACAGCAAACAGACATAATAATGATTCTCCAGCAGAACCTACTACTTACATTTTATCTATGGGCCATCGCATCCAGATTCTCACGTATGTCCCTAATGACAACAAGTTCAAGGTATTTATGTACACATCTGGCAAAGGCAATAATAACACACCTGAAGCACAGGCCGAATACACTTATGATGTGTGGGTGCCACAGATGAACAAGTTTCAATCACAAACACAACGTTTCTATCGCTATCCTCATCCAGAAGTCAATTGGAATACTATTGATCACGTGCTCTACACTAATGATAAAAGCTTAATCAGAGATAGTCTCAAATTAAAGCGCATCCGATTTGCTTTGATGCCAGATATAGCTGCCACTACATCGAAAGATGGACAAGTCGCTTATTTTGCGAAGATTGACTTATTGACAGCTTTCTTGACCAATTATTGCAGAGATGATAAAATTGAAGTAAAGAAGGTTTATGGTCTTCTTAATGTAGAGTCAATCGAGGAAGAAATGAATCAGACACAACATGGACAACATGAACAAAAACAACAACGGCAGCAGCAGCAACAACAAGATACATCTCACAAAGCTGTAGCTACCCGTGACGTTATATTATGGGTAGCACAGCCAAATACTGATGATCCTAAATGGATTTATCTCACTTATGATACTCTAGTACACTCCGATCGGGTATTTCATCTCACGTTCCAATGGGTCAAGTGCGATTCTTGGAATGTAGATGAACTCACAAACCATGTTTTCAGACGATGCACTAATTGGGGTTTGCGGTTGGCACAGATTCCCGAATACTTTTGTGAATCAAATTTAGCTATTCACCCATTCAGAGCACAACCATGGATTCCAGTAGATCAGTTGGATGCTAACTTGACGACTAATCTGGGGTATGAGACAGCAACTATAGTTGTTGAAAGACTTTTCTTTGCAGATGTCAAGCGATCACAACATTGGTGTCGTGACAAGTATCAGAAGACTGATTGGACTTTTTTGGGGGATGAATACAAGGAAGGTGCGGGGGAAATTCCCATCAATGCTAGTTGGAACAACAGTAATGCAGAACAACCAATTAATATTAATAGAAGAGCAGGTATTCGAAGTGTCCATATTCCCAAACAATTACCTCGCAATGCACAATACATGCTCCGTGCATGTCTTGCGTCGGTTCGAGTCGGTCGGAAGGGCTTCGTGTGGCTTATGAATTCCACTACTCGAGTGAGTGATGTGCCTTTAAGTAATGATGAAAAAAAGGTTACCGTCAATAAGAATTTTGAAGATCTCAAGCAATCCACACAGAGCATTGGGATATGCTATTCTCTGACAGTGGAAATAATAGAAAATTCTATTTACTCTTAAAGGTACGGGAGAAAGAGAAGAATTATAAAGAAATAATTTCGTTTTATTGTGTATAGAAATATGGTAAAATTTAAATATTAATACATATTCTAGTTGTAGTCATAAAGGTTTCAGCAAGTACAAGTTATTGAGAGTAATCTATAAGTCTGTTCTGGATGTCTATTCCTATTTTCTATTGCATCTCTATACTAATGTTGCCTATAATCTAAATTCATGAATGTATATATCTAGAAAGAATAAACTATTATAATACGACACCAACATCCATCTTCTGACTTTAAATCTCAATCTCAATCTATATCAACTATTCTATTCTATTCTAATCTAATCTAATCTATATCCCTTCCAATCTTTCGGTGCGACATTGCCTGATTTCTCCATTAAGTCCAATAAGAACAAAGATGGACCATCGCCCTTCTTCACAACCGACTTGGTCGTATTGAAAATGTTCACAGCTTTAGGCCAATCACCACTAATATAAGCTTCGATACCAGTCCGCCATGTAGCACGGAAAGACTCATTGACTTGATGACGTAATTGAATTAAATCACTGTCACGTTCCCAAACACCTTTTTCATAGTGATTCACTTTGATCTCTGGAGCTTTATTTTTCTTCTCAGCTTGAATTCTCTTTTGTTGGTCGGCAATTTTTTGCATTTCAATATCATTAAATGCTGATGCACGTCTACTTGGAGCAGCCTTGACTTGAGGGTTAGCCATAGCAGATGTTCGTTGCTTCGCTTTCACTGCACCAGTTGGTAAAGCTTGGACTTCATCAGGATTGAAGAGACCAGAAAACATACTAGATCTACGCATATTCGTTCGACTTTCACGGGCGGCTTTACGAGCAGCCAATTTACTTTTGAATACGTTTGCAGCTTTAAGAGCTGAAGTAGTTGCCACAATAGCATTGAAATCATAATCGAGATCGGCATCATACGTGTACATGCCAAATGGATCATCAAGTGGTCCAAAAATACGATCAACTTGGCGACAATATTTAGTGGCTTGTGGTGTCAATAATTCAAAGAAAGGTTCAGACAACAAGATTGGTACACCATATGCTTTAGTAGA
>MDTB01040399.1_pt1 | contig 13726 bp, 6 predicted proteins | sample 811161 | NCBI WGS metagenome assembly MDTB01 (sample SAMN05326650, study PRJNA326480) | marine metagenome | isolation source: seawater | place: Mediterranean Sea | collected 2009
AATCCATTACCGTTGGTTAATCCATTACCGTTGGTTAATCCATTACCGTTGGTTAGCCCGTTACCGTTGGTTAGCCCGTTACCGTTGGTTAGCCCGTTACCGTTGGTTAGCCCATTACCATTTGTTAACCCGTTACCGTTGGTTAGCCCGTTACCGTTTGTTAACCCGTTACCGTTTGTTAACCCGTTACCGTCTTTTAATCCATTGTCTTTTTGCGACTTGCTCATTTGACACCTTTATCAACAGATTTAAACCAAAAATTGAGCTTTCAACTCATATTAGGTCGTACATCTGTGTAATTACATTGGCAATTTGTATAAAATATTTTCCTATCCCTTAACACTACCTGCAGTTAAGCCATTAATCAAATATTTTTGAAATAAAATGAAAAGTAAAACTATAGGAATTGCTGCAATTATTGACAGAGCTGCGAAGTCTCCCCAAAGCTGTTTTGTTGGCGATATGAAAGATGCGAGACCTACTGGAAGTGTATAGTTATCATTACTAGTGTTAAATGTTAAAGCCAAAAGAAACTCGTTCCAAGCTGCCAAAAAGGAGAAAAGAGAAGTAACTGCAATGGCAGGTAGTGATAGAGGAATTATTATTTTCCAGAAAACTTGAAATTGGGAACATCCATCTATTCGGGCTGCTTCTTCAAGCTCTCTTGGGATTGTATCAAAATAACCTTTAAGCATCCAAACGCATAATGGTAAAGCTGTAACGGAATAAGCGAAAATAAGTCCTATAGATGTATTTAATAAGCCTAAAGTTTTCATCAATATGAAGTAAGGAACTATAATAATCACGCCTGGAAACATTTGAACTAAAATAAAGGAAAACATGATCGAACTTTTACCATAAAATTTGTATCTCGAAAAACCATAGCCTGCTGGAATTGCTATCGACAAACCAAGTAATGTTGTCCCAACTGAAACTATAATAGAATTCTTCACCCAAATATAAAACTCATCCGATGATAAAATGTTACTAAAATGCTCCGTTGTCCAATCCTCAACTCTTAAGCCATCCGATGAGGACAATGAATTTCCTGGTGATAAAGAAGTATCGATTATCCAGAAAACAGGGACAATGATTAGGAGACATAAAAATATCAAAATTAAATGCTCTAAAAATGCTTGAATACGAGGTTGAAGTTTTTTATCATTCAAATAGTTTTCATAAATATCCTGATCTGAAATTGTATCGTAAATCCAATTTGTAATGAGAGGAGAAGATAGGAACCACATAGCGATAAGTGAAGGAATCACAATAGAAATTAAAATAAAAATAGAGTATGTGCTTACAAATAAAATAAAACCTACACTCCCTAATAACATAAAAATAACTAGTAGAGCATCTCGTCTAAATTTAGAAAAATTTGAGCCTAAGTCTGCATAGAGAAATACCAGAGCCAATAAGTTAATTAAAATTATAAGGAGACTAGACGAAGTGAATAATTCATGCTCTCGAATCTCACTTATTTTCATCAAAATTATTCCAAAAAAGACTAACAAAAGAGAGTATATTGGTAAAAGTCTAAAAATTAAAGGCGTATAAACTTGTCTTAGATTCAATTTGTAGCCTCCATAGCTTTTGAAATTTTAGCATAATAAAGACTAAAGACAAGTAGCATGAGAAAAATAATAACAGACCAAGCTGCTGCTAGTCCATAATATCCTCCTGGAAAAGCTAAGTCGTATACATATGTAATTAGTATGTCCGAACCCCCAGGACCACCTATCTCCACAACGGGACCTCCAGACGTCATTAAATATATGACATTAAACATATTAAAAGTCCAAATAAATCCAAGAAGGGAAACGGGAATCAATGTAGGTTTAAGTAAGGGTAGAGTAATATTCATAAATTGATTAAAATTAGAAACTCCATCAATTGAAGCTGCCTCATACAAATCCTTTGGTATAGTTTGAAGAGCGCCTGAAAAAACCATCATCATAAAGGGAAAACCAAGCCAAATATTAACCAAAATAACGATGGTTAAAGCTGTACTCGTTGAAGAAAAATAATCAAAGCTATCTATGCCCAACTGCTGATTTATAAATCCTGATGGTTGGAACATACCTCTCCAAACTAAAACTGAAATAAATGATGGAATTGCCCAGGGAAGAAGGAGAATGGTCCGGTATATTTTTTTACCATATATGTCCCTATTCAGAACCATTGCTAACAATAAACCAATTATTACATGAGCTGAAACATTAGTTACTGTCCAAAGCAGTGTAGTTAACGTAACGCGAACGAAAGAGCCTTCCGTAAAAACCTCTTTGTAATTATCAAACCATACTATTTCCTCATCTCCAAGTTTCGAAGAAGTAGAGTCAGTGAAACTTAAATGAAAACCTGAAAATATTGGGTAAAAAGTTAGAATGCACAATAATAAAAAGGCAGGATAAGAATAAAAATATCCCAATTTATTGTCATTGTCCTTTTCATTATGACTCAGATAGTAGAAGGTTCCAGTAACTGAAACAATTATTAACATGATAGATAAATAAATTGGAGTCTTATCTAAAGGAGGTGGAAGTACATCTTGAATCTCTGTTGAAGCCCTAAATGTGAAATTAACATCAATATCTTCTTCTTCACCGTCGATGGCGACAACTGTAAACCAATAAGTAACATTAGTTTGCAACCCAACAAGATTATAGATAAGATTTGTGGAATTAGAAGGAACTATAGGAACACCCCAGTTATCTTTGTATGAAAACTGTATCGAATTTACATCATAACTACCATCTGTAGAAAACCAACAAGCTGAAAGAGTATTTTGTGAATTAAATTTGCTTAGTGAGGAAATATCTTGTTGAACTTGTATACGGGAATGCAGCGTAGCATCTGTGGTTCGATTGAAATTTTCTTGAGAAAAATATACATTGTACTTGTCAACGCCCGTTAAGGCAAGAAACCTAATCTGAATTGATTTGTATCCGGAATTTTCCGGACTAACTTCAGAGCTTTCTACTTCAACAGATTCCGATGCACTTGAGGGAAATAAAATCGTCAAAAGCAATAAAAATGCTAAAAAATAATTAACCTTTTTCATTATCTATTGCCTCTTGAGCAAGGTCTAGTGAAATATGTGACGGATTTCCCTCGTCACCCTCGCTACTTATCCATTGATATGTGGATTCAATTGCGTCCGGCAAATAACTATAAACTAAACCCATTTCATCATCAATAGGAGCTGGAAAACCGACCTTAAGTTGCTCAATAAATCCAGAAATAATTGAATTATTTGTAATTTGATCATCATCGTAAACTTCAATTAAAGTCGGCATTGTGTAAGTTTGAATAGCAAACTCTTTTTGAACAGAAGCTGAACTAAGCCAGGAAATGAGCTTGAACGCTGCCTCTTTATCTTCGGATTGTTTACTGATTGAATAGCCTTTGAAATTAACCATAGGGGACATCCTTTCACTACTATCATAATTCAAAGGTAAAAGTACTTGACCTATTTGTAATCGAGCTGCCTGATATTCTGCCCAATTCCATGGCCCATCAATTATCATCGCCGCTTTTGATTCCATGAAAAGGTTTTCCATTTGTTCAACTCCTGTACCAGCTGGAAATAATTCATGCTCTAGTTCAAAATTTAATGTAAAATTAAGAGATTCTGCAGAACCGTTGGAGGCAAGTGACGAAGAACCCTCTGTAAATAAATCGCCGCCAAAGCCAGACTGGAAAGCGAACCACCAATAAGGACTTTTAGATGGAAAAGCAATTCCATGCTGGTTACCTGTGGTTAAAGTAATTGAAGATTGAAGTAAATCCTCAGTTGTCCAGTTGCTAGTAGGGTGGTCAACATCGTTCATATCAAAAAGAGCTTTATTGTACAAAAGTGATAGACAATCCTGTGAAGCCGGAAGACCAAGAAGACTTCCTTCATGCATCATCCCATTTATTGCATTTGGATCCCAAGCTTCTCTTTCAATAGGAGTCAGGTAAGGAAGTAAATCCTCTAAAAGTGGAAAACCGTTCTGTTTAAATTTTCCTACGTAACCTAGTTGGTCACTTGAAAAGCGCATTATATCTGGCGCCTCATCGCCCAACGCAGCAGTTACAAAAGCTTGCTCAGAGGAACCATAGGGCTTAGAAATTGCCTCAACCTTAATATTTTCTTCAGATTCTTCAAACTGGATAATTGAGTTAAGAAATACGTCTTCTTCTTTACCCTCAAAAGTGTACCAAATAGTTAGAACAATTTCCCTGTTGCCATTTCCCTCTGAGTTAGTATTATCGCTAGATAAACATCCACTTGTTAAAAATAATATTACGACAAGAATGCAATTTGATTTAATCATTTCTTCCTCCAGGATATGCTCTGAATAAAGAAACTACAAATAATATCATGAAAGACAGAATAACGAGTTGGTTTCTTGGACTAAATATGACATCGAGAATCGATTCCTCGTTAACATCTGTATTTGAACTTTCTTCATCACTATTTACTGTGGAATCGGCAATATTATTAATCTTTAATTCTCTGTATTCAGAAAAATTACCATTTCCGCTTGAATCCTCGGAATATACACGAATCTTATAATTGCCTGAAGTCAAATTATCTAAGATGTAAAGATGATTTTTATTTAAAGGTAAATCGTTGTAATCTATTTCGGTAAAACTTCCGTCTTTATCAATAATAATTTTTTCAGTAGCCTTTTCATCCGTATACCAGCTAATTGATAGATATTCATTATCACTATTGAAAACTTCAAAATTCAAAATTTGTGGTGGCGTAGTATCTATTAATGAATTTGTCAATATTTGATATTCTACTGAAACTAAACCAGAAATAATCTCAAGATTATACAAAGTACTAGGTTCTAGATCATTTATCAAAATTGAATGCTGAGTGCTTTTAGTATCCGATGATGCTACATTCCAAATTTGAGTTTTATTAGCAGAGTATCTAACTGAAGAATTAGCTGCTTGAGTAGTAGACCACTGTACCAATGCAGTGTTTCCAGTAACAACACCTGTGGAAACTCCATATATTTGCTGTTCTACACTTGGAATATCAAAGCCTGTTAATTGGACATACTCTCTATTATCTATTGAATATGATGAAAGTAAAGCTTGCTGGTCGATACTTTCTGGCAAAACCATGTCTAAAATATTAGAATCATAATTGTTACCATCTTCAGCAACATCATGCCCTCCTCCAAGCCTCCATGACTTAGATGTTTCATCAACATCTCTCCATTTTCCAGTCCCAAAACCGTCTTGAGAGCCTAAAATAAGGATATACTTATATTGCCCAATGTCGCTCCCAACAATATTTTTAGAAGCGATTATCTCTATGGTATTAGAATCTTTGGAACCTGAAGCATCTACACCTTTTGCTGAAGTCTCACCCGTCGAGCCAATAACTGATTTAACAGCCCCAGGCTCACCGGTAGCACTCAAAGCTATTTCCCATGCCCAATCTTCATGAATTTCTGCATAGACTCCCTCAAGTGCATCTGTTTCTCCACTACCTGTAATATTATCTTTATCAATGTAAATTTGAACAATTTGATGACTAAAACCATTCTTCAATCCCCACAAATTAGTTAGCTCTTTCATCTCGATCTCAAATTTGACATTCCATGGAGACTCGTAAATATGTAATGATTTTATGTCCCATAGACCTTCTCTTGGTGTGAAATCCGACGAAAGCGGATAAACATAATTGCCATCACCATTCTCATCACCCAACTGATCGCTCATATTTAGAAGTAAAATCCAATCTTCTAAATCTGGAATAACCAATTCAGCTGGGGCTGAAGGAGCTACCTGTAGATCATTACCCTCACTGAAAGAAGTTGTTTCGGTAAATACTGCTTTTAGCCTAGTTGAATATCTTGGAGATAATTCCAAATCCTCATAAGGGATTTGAAGCTCTATGGTAGAGTCTACTGCGAGTGTACCTGGCAATGAGGTTCCTCTTGAGACCCAATTTTCCTCACCTATTGCTTCAAATCTAGTGTAAGAACCTCTACCATCAGAAAGTATCATATCCCATTGAATTGCTAACATCCATTTAGCTGGGAATCCTAAAACTGTGTCGTCATAATAAGTTCTAAAATTAGTATTAACCTCATTAAAATTAATTGCGTTTGCCTCCATAAAATATAGTGCGAGGTCAACACTTGGATTAGAGGTAGATGGATTTGAATTATAAGATTCTGATAATTCTAATGGTGAAGTTAATGTATCTATTCTTACAAATACTGATTGAGTATCATAACCAACCCACAAATCTGTAATTTCATTATCATCATCATAAAATGAGAATCTGGCTGCACCATCCCATTCGCCAGGGAGTGCTGTACCATCTATTGAAGGTTCAATTACTGAACTGTCTTGAATATCTGGGATAGCTGGTGAGGTCCAAATATCTTGTAAATAAACTGGCAAATCTAAATCGATTGCTCGATAAATATTAGATAAATGAGTTTTATAGAGTAAATCCCATAATTCATCATAACCTGAATCTTGGTCTAATCCATACCACCAAAACCAATCACTCCCTTCTGCTATGTACAAACTTTCCCATGCAGTTGGTAAACCTGGATGTGTAGGGTTAGCAGACTCAAATTCAACGAGTGACTTCCTAGCTTCAACAAGTCTCTTCCAGGCGAGAGACTCGTCCTCCTCTCCAGCCCATGTAGAAAGAGTTCCATCTATCCATGAACCAACAGCAATCTCAGAAAGCTCTGGTAAATTTTCTCTGTCAGAAATAAACTCAGAAGGAGTTACTGTCACAACTGAAGGATGAGATTCTAACCTTTTATACCATTCATGTACAAATGGACGGGCATTATCATTATGTTGAAATTCTGACATGAACATCCAATTCTCACCGTCCAAAGCTACTGTAATTAAATGCTCGGAAGGATCTTCTCCCATCTCTAAAAGCTCTTGGCGAACATTATCCATGTATCCTAGAAAATCGTCAACTGCATCAACGGGCTCCATTGAACCATACTCGAATGCAATTCGGTCACTAATCACTCGGTCTCTAAATATGACTGAAACTTCACCACCCTCGTCTCCTGTAACTTTCCAGGGTGTAAACAATACGCGTGGATCTTCGACATTGGGATTCAAACCATTTACATCTTTGGATTGCTCTAAAATCATTTCATCGCTAACCATCCAATCTATTCCTACATTACTAACAGGTTGAACCATAGCGGGACTAACTGCCTGTTCTGATGGCCACATTCCTGAAGGAACTACACCCGTATGCTGCTGAAATAATGAAACACCTTTGTTAAGATGCATTTCTACATCTTCTGGCCATGAATCCTTAGCAACGTATATTCCATCCTCAAAGGTCCAACCATCCATCATTAGTAAAGGCATTATAGGATGATAATATGGAGTTGTAGTAAGTTCAATCTGGCCACGCTCTTCGAGTATTGAGTACATAGGCAAAACATCAGCTAATCTTTCGTGTTGGGAATCTAAAACATACTCCAAATCATCTCGTGTATAGTTCCCATTTTGATTAAACAAATCAACAAGTCTCTGGTCAAAATGCTCTAAATCATATTCGCCTGTAATGTAAGCTGGTGAAAACTGAAATAAAAACCATAAAACTTGCAGGTCTAGAAATTCTTGGGAGGGCAGTAATTGATCGTTCATTATAGTATCGGGCTTAAGATTATGGAGTGTCTTATCCCACAAATACTTGTACCTTTTACTTGATTCAAGCGAACTGTTGTAAATCCATCCTGAGTTCCAAAAATATTCAAACTGCATAGTGTGCAACTCTAATTGAGTCATTTCGGGATATCCGGTTTCATTATTGAGTGGACGTTTTGCCCAGTCAGTATGTCTATCTAGAGTTTCGTTTTCATTATAGTCAACAAGCTGCTCTATTAAGGATGGAACTATATTGTAAGTTATTTTTGTTCCAGGGTATTGTGATAAAATACCTGGAGAGTCAACATACTCAACTAGTGCATGAGTTCTCACCCAAGGTAACTCGTAAAAGTTTGTAACCTTGTTTTTGTAGTAAGGTTGGTGCTGATGGAAAATAATTGCTATGTTTATAGCATCCTCTAACTTAAGAGAGTTACTTAATATCTGAATATCACTAGAGGATATACCACCCTCCAAAACTGTATTATAATAGTGAGTAAAATATTCTGCACCTGTCTCTGAGGCTGAATTTAACATCGGAAATGACGACCAGACATTTGCCTCATGCTGCCATTGTGCCCATCCGATAAATGAAATATTAGTCGGATTTCCAAGATAAGAGCGAGGAAGTTTAATTTCAGAAACTGCGTTACCGCTCCAACCTATATACATCTCTATATCTTCAGATTCAATCACGTTCCACGAACTTCCATTCCACTGGACAAATTCATAATAGTTTGAATCTTCAATTGAAAGTCCATAGTTTGCACTAAAAGGTAAATTATGCTCAACAAAGTTCCATGACTTTGATAAATTACTGCCGCTATTAGATGTAGAAAAGTATAGGAAAAGATCTGCACCTTCTAAATCACTATAAAAATCAGTCCCATTCCAATAAAAATACAAATTATCTTCATTCCATGTAAAGGCAAATCCAGCTCCATTTCTTTGTCCAAGGAAATCTGAAGTATCCCACTCTGACAAATTACCATCTATCTGAATATCTGAGTAACTAGTACCTGAAATATTTGGAAATGTTGATACAAAAAGAGAAAAAATAATCACTATTGCTAATACCTTGTTACTATATTTTTTCATCGTTTATCTTCCCCTAGTATATATGAATGTGATTAATAGTGATAAAAACGTTATAAATAATAAACCCCTTAATAACAGAAAACTTTCTGACTCTTGTCTATCACTATTTGCTGAACTACTTGACTCCCCTTTTTGACTACCTGATTCTTCACTTTCGTCTTGATTATTATCTAAGTCATCATCAAGCGATAAATCTAGACTGGAATCTTCTTCCTCATTGTCATCTAAATTATCATTTGTTTCATTAGTCAAAGGTACAGAGATGTTATCCTCATCTTTAAATGAAATATCTGTCAAATTATCATCATTATCATTAGATTCATTGACATTAGTCACCTGGCCATTGTATGTATAAACTGAGAAATCATTTGAATTTACAGAAAAAGTTAAGCTGCCATCAATTGATGAAAGTGTCAAATTGTTGCGAACATCCAGATAGCTATCATAGAATATATCAAGACCATTGTTAAGAGTTACTTCTCTAGTGCTATCTCCAGAATTAATCAGGACTATGGTTTCAGAGGACGAAGTTTCTCTAGCGAAGGCAAGTAAATCATCATCTGAAAAAACAGACCGGTATAACCCTTCTTGCAAATCATTTGAATTCTTCCGAACCATACCTAACTCTTGTATAGAATATAACAATTCTTGCTCATTTGAATTTAATTCGTTGTATGGACGAAATGAATGTCTATTGTCTGGATCTGAGCCACCATACTCACCATATTCATCGCCCATGTATATTACAGGAAGGCCAGGAATAGTCAGTAACCATGAAAAAGCATTCTTAGATTTAATGTATGGAATAGATGAAGTGGGTTGTTGAGGTAAAGATTGTTCAGACCACTTGTTATCTGGATTATTCCCTCCACTGTCCAAACGACTGATTAACCTAGAAGTATCGTGACTACCTAGATATGGAGTCATTAATGAACCTTCTAGATAATTTTCTTGTGATTGAAGAGTCCAATAATCCAAATGATTATAATCTTTAAATCCAAACCTAAAAACGTTATCTACAACTGCATGGTACAAAACAAAATCTCCCTGTCCATCGAGCCCCCCCTCGCCCATATATTGATTAATTGCATTATATTGAGGTAAATTAGCGATCAAATTATCACCACTCCAACCCATTGCAGTTTCACCAATTAAATAATAGTCTGTTATAGAGTTTTCAAGTTCTTCATCGAACCTTACAACTAAATTCGAAATAGCTGACGGTTCGACATGCTTGACTGCATCAATTCTTGAACCATCAAGGTCGTACTCTTTTTGCCACCATATTGCATCATCCAAAAACTTCTCAGATGCATCTGGATTCTGCCAGTTTACATCTGGCATGTAACTACTAAAAACACCATCGAGAGCTCTTTCAGTCCAATCACAACCACTAGTTCCAAGAACGCATCCATCTCTAAACCAATCAGGATTACTTTGGTAATATTCATGATCTTCATGAACGTGATTTATAACAAAATCATTTAATATTCGAATACCTTTAGAATGAGCCAATGCAATTAATTCTTTAAGTTCGTCTTCTGTTCCAAGTCTAGTATCAACTTCTCGAGCATTAACTGGCCAATAGCCATGATAAGCGGAAACTCGATGTTCATTATCAGAAGCTGCAAAAGAACCTTCAGCACCTCCATTAAATGGTGTTAGCCACAGCGCAGAAACTCCAAGTTCTTGAAAATAATTTGACTCAAGCATTGATATTACGCCAGCGAAATCTCCTCCATACCACTCTGCACCCTGAGATACATCTGCGATTGGAACCGGATCATTTGATAAGTTACCGTTAACGAAACGATCTGTCATAATCATGTAAATCAAAGCTCCGTTCCAGTCAAATTTAGATTCCTCAAACCAAAATGGATAAGAAAGGTCATTGGATTTACGACCCTCCGAATCTAATGCTTGGACATTCAAAGTATATTTACCGTATTCATACAAACTAGCCGAAAAATTTACATTAATATCGAAAGTCCAATCCTCTTCATTCCAAGTGTAAGAAATATTTTGCCTTTCAAAGTTGTGTGTGAGATGCATATCTATCTGAGAAATCTCAGAGCCATTCGTACCTGCTGTATAATCTAACTTAAGATTCAAAACTTCTTGTGACTCAACAATAATACTAATTTTAGGGTTTGATAAATTTTCAACAATAATGCCCGAATTCAGAATTCCATTGCAATATTTACGGTATCCGTTAGAAGGATCTAAAATCCAATCCGTTTGGTCTATTATTATTTTATAGCAATAAAAACCGGGATTTATTTGCAAACCAATAGAATAAATGCCATTTGAATATGTTAAATTATGGCGTGACCAATCGTCCCACTCACCAACAACCTCAACAGTATCAACATTACTTGTAGCAAAATAAACAAATTTAGTATCTTTAGAATTAATACGTGAAAAAGAAGAGAGGTCATCTTCTGCCACAACAATAAAGTTTGAAAAAATAATTGTTTGACTGAGAATGATTACTGCTGCAAAGAAAGTTGATTTCATATTCATTTTTTAATAGAATTACCCTTAATGTCAAATATTCGTAAACCATCACCGTCAATTTTGATGTCTACTCTTGAATCACTATTAACTAAGTTATGGCCAAAATTTGAATCTGGTTTATGCATAATTGCTGAAATTGTGATGCCATTGTAATCTGCGTGAACAACAGTTTCAGAACCTAAGGATTCAATACCTGTAATTTTGAACTTGCCTTTCTTTGAATCTAGTATTATGGAAGTATTTTCAGGCCTGAAACCTAACATGCAATCTCCTTCAAAGAATTTAAATGCAGCTGGAATCTCATTCTTAAAAGTTGCTTTAGATTCTCCAGCGTTAGTTGCTGTAAATATGCCTTTAGAAACATTACCTTTTACCATATTCATGGGTGGCGTTCCTAAAAATGAAGCTACAAATGTGTTTGAAGGATAATGATAAGAATTAAGAGGATCATCAACTTGCTGAATTTCTCCATCGTTCATTACGACAATTCTATCCGCGAGAGTCATAGCCTCAACTTGATCATGAGTCACATATACTGTCGTCATACCTAATTCATCATGAAGTCGCCGAATTTCAATCCTCATCTGACTTCTTAGTTTAGCATCCAAGTTAGAAAGAGGCTCATCCATTAGAATCACTTTGGGTCTTTTGGCAAGAGCTCTCCCTAAAGCTACTCTCTGCCGCTGACCTCCTGATAGAGATTTAGGCATTTTTTCTAATATTTCACTTAGGCCTAAAATTTCGGACAACTCTGAAACTCTAGATTCGATTTCTCTATCATCAATCTTATTCTGTCCTTGTTGAAGCTTTAATCCAAAACTTAAGTTTTCTTTGACGCTTAAATGGGGATAAAGAGCATATGATTGAAAAACCATGCCTATATCTCTTACACTAGGGGGTAAATCGTTGATTATTTTATCACTAATTAATATGTCTCCTGAAGTAATTTTTTCCAATCCTGCTAACATCCTAAGTGTTGTTGATTTACCGCAACCTGAAGGTCCTACTAGGACTACGAATTCCTTTTCCTTAATCTCTAAATTAAAATTACTAACTGCTTGAGTACCATCATCGTATGTTTTGCTAACGCTGTCGAAATTTACATAGGTCAATTTTGCACCAATTTAAACTGCAAACTATCTAAAAAGTCAAATAGTTTACTAGTGCAATGCATCATACACATTTATTTATATAACTATTTTACTTAATTTTAGTGCCAAAAAAAGGATTACTTTTGCATTTGTCTCATGTAAATAGGGACAATGAAATTAAACCATTTGAACTGAAGATAATTAATGCCTTAAATGAATCTAACTATTCAATCTGGCAACACCTTCCCATAAATCCTCCAGGTAAATATAATTCACCTTATTCAGCGCTTTCAACTTTTGCTGGAGATTTGACATTAATAAGCAAGAAAATCGAAATAAAAAAGGATAAAGAATCCTTCGAAATATGGGTTAAAGGCAATGATTTTTGGATTTTTGACTGGGCCCTTTTCATTACTTTAAAAAAGAAATTTAACAATAGTGAATGGTTTAATTGGCCGGAAAAATATAAGTTCAGAGATGAAAAAACTTTAGAAATTATAAAACGAGAAAATAAAGAAGATTTAGATAAATTAATAATGGACCAATTTACATTTGAAATGAAATGGCAAATAATTAAGGAAAAAGCTAATTCAAACGGAATCAAACTATTTGGAGATTTACCGTTTTATGTTGCCATGGACTCTGCTGATGTATGGGCTAATCCAAATCTATTTGAATTAAACGAACAGTTGGAACCCTTAAAAATAGCCGGTGTCCCACCAGACTATTTTTCCGCTAAAGGACAAATATGGGAAAATCCAATTTACAAATGGAAAGAGCATAGGCAAAGTAAATTTAAATGGTGGAAAGAAAGAATTGGAGTTAATGAAAAAAGATTCGATCTCCTCAGAATTGATCACTTTAGAGCTATCGTAAGCGGGTGGTGTATAGATTATGGAAGCGCAAATGCAATTAATGGATACTGGAAAAGAGGGCCTGGCAAGGCCTTATTGGAAGAAATCTTAGCGATAATACCATCTAAAAGGATAATTGCTGAAGATTTAGGACATATCACTACTTCAGTAAAAAAAATGATAAATCAATATAACCTAAAGGGAATGAGAGTATTGCAGTTTGGATACGGACATGGGATGGCAAATGAACATCACCACAAAAATATAGAACCGAATAGTATATGCTATGTAGGAACTCATGATAATAATACTGCTAAAGGTTGGTTTAAAGAAATGAAATTTAAAGAACAAACAACAAATTTCCAAAGCTTGATAAAAGAATTCGAAATTGAAGAATCTAACTGTAGTAGGAAGATGATTGATATTGGTATGAAAACAAATTCCAAATATTTTGTAGCTACTATACAAGATGTCATGGCCCTTGACGACGAATATAGAACAAATGTCCCTGGA
>MDTB01199865.1_pt1 | contig 13726 bp, 12 predicted proteins | sample 811161 | NCBI WGS metagenome assembly MDTB01 (sample SAMN05326650, study PRJNA326480) | marine metagenome | isolation source: seawater | place: Mediterranean Sea | collected 2009
AACACACCTTCGGGCAGACCAGCTTCCATAGCTAATTCAGCCAGACGGAGCGCCGAAAGCGGTGATTGCTCTGCCGGTTTCAAGACAACAGAATTACCTGCCGCTAACGCTGCCGCGGCTTTCCATGTTGCCATATCCAGCGGAAAGTTCCACGGCACCACCGCACCAACAACGCCAAGCGGTTCTTTAGTGATGAGGGCTAGGTTGCCGGCGCCGGTCGGGGCAATCTCATCATAGATTTTGTCAATAGCCTCAGCATACCATTGAAAAAATGCGGCTGATCCAGGGACATCCACCGCCGCCGCATCTTCAACCAGCTTGCCCATATCCATACTGTCAAGGAGCGCTAGTTCTTCCAGATTATCTCTGATCAGATCAGCGAGTTTGAGCAATACAGCTTTGCGGTTTTGCGGCGTTTCTTCTGACCAGACGCCTTTATCAAAGGCCGCGCGCGCCGCCATTACAGCGCGATCAATATCTGCGCTATCGCCCTCAGCAACCTCAGCCAAGACGGCATTATTAGCAGGGTTCATAGAGGAAAAGCATTTGCCAGAGGCAGCATCCTCAAACCGGCCATTAATAAATAGCTGATGCCGCGGCTTCAGTTGACCAGCCAGATTCTGCCATTCCTGATAACTATGAAAAGATGTAGATGCTCCAGACATATGCCCCCCTATTTGACGGCGTCACGGATAGGCTCAGGCGATCACCTGAAACCGCCCATAGCTCCGCTTAGAATAAACTAATGCATCACCTTCTTCAGGGTGATGAATACTAACCACGCCGCCGATAAAGATATAATGTGTTCCGACACGCTCGACTTGATAGAGCTTACAATCAAATGACACCAAGGCATCGCTCAAGATCGGCACACCGGTTTCTAGTTTGTGCCAATTAAGATGACTAAACTTGCTTTCTGGCTCAGACAAGCGGCCAGCAAAAATATCAGAGATATGGGATTGATCAGACCTTAGCATGTTCACGGCAAAGGCCTTGTTTTCCATAATCGCATCCGCGGCAGAGCTTTGGTGATGAATACAGATGAGCAAAGTAGGATCATCCATATCTGCCGAAACAGATGACATCGCCGACACAGTAACGCCATGCTGACCAGCGGTGCCATCAGTCGTCACCACATAGACGGTGGTTCCTGCCGCCGACATAGCCTTAATAAATTGGTCGCGGATTTCGTCCATATGTATATTCCCAATATAACGCCGCTTATTTTTAGGTGGCGGATATCTTATTCAGCGGCTAAATCTTTGCTGTCATCAAACCATTGTCTGACGGCTCTGTCACCTTTTTTACCTTCGGTTCCATCAAGGACACGATCAGATAAATCAGCGCCTTCTTTAACAAAGTTAAGCGCACCATCCCATTCATAATTTCGATACACCGCCCCAAGATGCGCGGTTGGCGGGCTTTGTGCAAAAAGCTGAAAGGTCAGACGGTGGCCAGCATAATCGGAGTTAAGCAAATCACGGGCATAGGCTAGTAACTTGCGGCGATCCTCAGCCAGCCATTTATCGTTAATGGTATAAAACTTTTCCATCCAGGGCCGTGTGTCTTCTGACTCGAATGAGGCAACATTAGGCGTCACACAAATCTGTCCGCCACATAGCTCACGGGTCAAATGCGTCATCGTTGGCAGGTTAGACATGGCATGATATCGGCCAGTCATCAACAGCGACTGATTAGGCATCAGCAAACCTGCGGGTGACGTTTCACCTAAGGCAATCGCCGCTGTCAAATGCGCATTAATGCCCTCACGCCAGACCGCCAGTTGCGATAGTTTTTCCTGAACTGCAGGGATTTTTTCAAGCCCTGTCTGGCGGATATTAAATAACGCCGTGCCGATCATCTGATCAGCTTGTTTTAATGTCCGCTGAACAAAGGCAAATGCCGAATAGCGGTGCAAGGTTGCGCGGATAAATGTGGCGGCCTTGGTGTGCCGATAGAACAGCACGTTTTCCCATGGCACCAGAACATTATCAAAAATGACCAAAGTATCAACTTCATCAAACTTGTTCGATAGCGGATAATCACGATGATCAGAGCGTGGGCAACCGCCCCGCGCACCAGCAAATCCTGTCCGGCAAATAAACTTCAGGTTAGGTGAGTTCAGATCACAGATAAAGCCAAGCGCATAATCAGACAGTTTGCTGTCACCCCAATTGGCGATGGTCGGCTTTGTGAACGCCTGATTAGCATAGGCGGCGGCGGTTTCATATTTGGCGCCTCTAACAACAATCCCCTCATCAGTTTCCTTTACCACATGGAGAAGCATATCAGGGTCTTGATCTTGCGGTGCTAATGACCGATCACCTTTTGGGTCAGTATTGGCAGACACATGAAACGGATCATTTTTCAGCACCTGAAAAATATGATTCTCAATATTTTTGGAAAATTGGGGGTCAACTTCGTTAAGCACATCTTGACCATCATAAAGCGACCACATCTCACCAACGGTTTCATCACCAACGCGCGTCACCACACCGCCAACATCCTCAAGCACAGCGTCAGTCGCCCGGCGCTTTGCCCACCAGTCATCCTGAGTGAAAGGCAGAGCATTACCGATAGCATTAATCTCACCCTGATCTTCGACTGTCATGACGTCCCTGGTGTCCGGATCATGCGCCATGTCGTAAATGCGGGCACGAATATCGATTAAGGGCTTGAACATCGGATGCGCCGTGACGTCTTTAACGCGCTGGCCATCCATGTAAACCTCACGATTGTCGCGGATGGAATCTTTATATTCTTCGCCAGTTCTAATCATGATGAAATCCTCATAAAAAATGCCTACCCTTATCATTTGATAAATATATCATTGATTAAACAAGCATCATTATTCAATTCATTGATTAGGATAAACCTAATTTACTTTAAATGAAAGTAGTTTTGAATGATGATAAGGATTGAGAACGATCTTGCCATGACGAATACATTTATGCACCATATAGTAATCATGGTTCATGATAAGGTTTAAACAAAAGTAGATGGGGAATTGTGATGGATAAAGCCAGTCAAGCCAATACCACCAAAACACATGCCATTGACATTTTATCAGTTACGAAAATCTATCCGCATCGGACGCATCCTGTAACCGCCTTAAACGATATCAGCTTTGCTATTGAGGATAATGAGTTCTTTACCCTGTTGGGGCCGTCGGGCTGTGGCAAGACAACCTTGCTCCGCATGATTGGCGGCTTTGAAGGGATTACCAAAGGTCAGATACAGCTTTATGGCGAAGATATCAGCACCTTACAGCCGAACCAACGGCCGATTAATACGGTCTTTCAGCAATATGCGCTGTTTCCGCATCTGACGGTTTTTGAAAATGTGGCTTTTGGGCTGAAACGCTTAGGCCGAGATAGAGCCTTTATTCACCAGCAGACTGAGGCCATGCTTGAGCTTATCCGAATGGCAGATTTCGCGCATCGCAAACCTAATCAGCTCTCAGGCGGTCAGCAGCAGCGTGTTGCTTTGGCGCGCGCCCTCGCCCCTCAGCCCAAAGTTTTATTGCTGGATGAGCCCCTATCAGCTCTTGATCTTAAATTGCGGCAAGCCATGCGCGAAGAATTAAAGGATATTCAGAAAAAAACAGGCATTACCTTTATTTTTGTGACCCATGATCAAGAAGAAGCTTTGACCATGTCTGACCGCATCGCCGTCATGAGTAATGGTGAGGTTCAGCAAATTGGCACGGCAACAGATATCTATGATCATCCGGTTAATCATTTTGTCGCAACCTTTATTGGTGAGGCCAATATCCTTCGTGTCAAAGTGACCAAAACAAATCAGAACAGCATCACCGCCGCGCTTGCGGCTGGTGGGGGCAGTGTTAGCATCGCAACTGACCTCGCCATGACAAAAGGCCAGAATATCAGCCTTATGATCAGGCCTGAACGGGTCAAGATTGGTAAACCTGGCCGCGCTAAATCGGCACTTTCCGGGGTTGTCCAATCCATTTCCTACCTTGGCACCGACACCCAGCTGCATGTCAGCCTGAATGCGGCCAGAGGCGCCAAACAGGATAAAGTTGAGATGATTATTGCCAGACAGCAAAACCATGGTGATGGCGGCTCACCATTTCAAAAAGGTGATGCGGTTAGCGTCACCATTGCTGAAAACGCACTTCGCATTTTACAAGACTAGAATCTGACAAAACCAATAGGAGCTTCAGCAGAATAATGGCAGGGATTATCAATCAAACCAGCAAGACGACAGATGGCGCGCAGACATCTATTGTTGATGGCAAGCAACATATTTTACTGCTGCCAGCGTGGGTGATCATTGGCGTTCTTTTGGTCATCCCTGTGTTGCTGATGCTTGTTTATTCCTTCTTGACCCAAGATTTTCGTGGCGGCGTGATATGGGAGTTTTCGCTTGAAGCCTATGATCAGTTTTTCTTTGATCGCGGGCTTTTTGGAGATGAGCCACCAAGCCTGGAATGGACATATATCGGTATTTTCTGGCGCTCATTCCTGCAAGCGCTTTTTGCCATGATTTTTTGCTTTCTTATTGGCTTTCCGACCGCCTATTTCATTGCGACGCGGGCGCCACAATCACGGTCATTCTGGCTCTTTCTGGTCACTATTCCCTATTGGGTCAATCTGCTCATCCGGACGGTTTCGATGAAGTTTCTGATCCGAGATAACGGCCCGATTAATACATGGCTGTTATCGGGCGGCATCATTGATGAGCCGATTAGCATGATCAACACCAATTTTGCCATCCAGCTTGGCTTATTCTACTCATATCTGCCATTCATGGTTCTGCCCATTTATGCCTCAATAGAACGCTATAATTTCGCCTTGTCAGAAGCCGCAGCAGATTTGTATTCAAGCCGCTGGGTGACGCTATTCAAGATTGTCATTCCATCGGTAAAGCCCGGTATTATTGCCGGCTGTATATTGGTTTTCATCCCCAGTCTTGGGGCATTTCTGGCGCCTGACTTATTGGGCGGAGCCAAGAATTTCATGATCGGTTCACTGGTCGAGGAACAATTCAAAGGCCAAGCTGGTGACTGGCCATTTGGCGCCGCCGTATCAATGATCCTGTTGTCGATCATTATGGTCATCTTGCTGTTTTATGCACGCGCCCAGATCAGACAAAATGATGGTGGGCATTAACATGGCTAATGCTTCTGAACGTATCCGCTGGTATCCGGGCTTTCGCGGGATTGCGCTAATCTGCCTGGTGATTCTTTACGCGCCATTGATTATCGTCATGATTTATTCTTTTAATAACTCGCCCTCTATTACCATTTGGAAAGGCTTTAGCTTTGTCTGGTATGAGGAAGTGTTTTTTGGCCCTGAATCGGCAAAGTTCAAACAGGCAACAGTGAACTCCCTTATCATTGCCGTGCTTGCCGCCATTTCATCAACCACAATCGCCACAGCATCAGCATTAGCCATGATCCGTGGCCGCCGCTTTCGCGGACAGGCAATGACATTTGGGCTTATTAACTTGCCGCTAATGGTGCCTGAAATTGTCACCGCAGTAGCAACGCTGATCTTTTTTGCCTCAATCGGTTTTGATCGGGGGATATTAAGCATTCTGCTTGCCCATATCGTCTTTTGCATCCCTTTCGCCTATCTGCCGATAGCCGCGCGTCTGCAAGGCATTGCCAATGTCTATGAACAAGTGGCGCGTGATCTCTATGCCACGCCCGGGCAAGCCTTTCGGCTGGTTTTACTGCCCATGATGCTGCCGGGAATTCTATCAGGGTTTTTGCTGGCTTTTATCATTTCCCTCGATGATTTTATTATTACTAATTTTGTCAAAGGCGCAGGAGTTGAGACGCTACCAACAGCCATATTTGGTGCGATCAAACAAGGCATAAAACCGAATATCATGGCAATCTCTACGCTGATGTTGGCGGCATCATTTATTCTTGTCTCAATTTCATATTTCATCAGCCGCATCGGCAATCACGATAGATAGGAAAATCCTAATCAATGATTAACTAAATTCTCTTTTTTCAAAGCCAACAATTAGATACTCTATTAGAGTTATTCACCAAAGGAGGAAATAATGCGTAAGTTAACAACGATGTTGGGAGCAGTAGCCATTAGCATGTCTTTTGCACAGAGTGCAATGGCAGAAAAGCTAACGATATATCATTGGTTTGAGTATATCCCACAAGAATTGCTGAATAAGTTTACCGCCGAAACAGGTATCGAAGTTGTCATGGATACTTATGATTCTAACGAAGCCTTGCTCGCCAACCTTAAAGCCACAGGCATGGGCAATTATGATGTTGCTGTACCAGGTGATTATATGGTCAATATCATGCGTGATGAGGGGATGCTTGATACCTTTACGCCATCTGAGCTAAGCAACTTTAGTAATATTCAAGACCAGTGGCTGAATGTCAGCTTTGATATGGGTCGCCAGAACTCCGTTCCTTATCAGTGGGGTTCAACCAGTTTCATGGTTGACCGTGAAGTCTATTCAGGGGACATCAGAACCGCTGATATCATCTTCAATCCGCCTGCTGAATTAAAGGGCAAGATTAATATTCTGGATACCGCAGGGGAAACGCTGGCTTTTGCTTCACTCTATATGGGTATTCCGCAATGCAGCAACGACAGAAGCGAGCTTAAAAAGCTGAGTGCTATGCTTCAGGACGCAAAGGTAAACTGGGCATCATTCAATTCAGATGGCGCCAAGGATGTTTTGGCATCTGGTGATGTCGCCGCCGGTATGATCTGGAATGGATTTGGTGCTAAAGCCAGAGCTGAACGGGCATCGCTTGAGTATTCCTATCCAAAAGAAGGTTATCTTGTTTGGGCAGATAGTGTTGTTCTGTTGAAAGATGCGCCAAACCGTGATGCGGCATTGAAATTTATGGATTTCTTGCTTGAGCCGGAAAATGCTGCCACCGTCACCAATTACGCACGTTATACGGCTGGCGTTAAAGGCGTGGAGGAGTTTCTTGACGCTGAGCTAGTGACTTCACCAGAAAACAACCCACCAGCAGATGCTCCTGCCGGAACATTTGTTGAAGTCTGTTCACCAGAAACCCAAGCGCTTTATGATGCGATCTGGACACAGCTGAAAAAATAATCATAAGCCGGCCACGTCGCATCAGATGTGGCCGCTTTTGCCCCCCTTGATCGTATCAAACATGCAAAAATCCTATCATCATTTATCAGGGATTGAGATTAGAGACGGTATCGCAAGCGGCAGATTTGATCCATGTCAAATCATGGAACACTGCCTGGCCAGATGTGATGAGGTTCAGCAAAAGCTTAACCCTTTCACCGATATTTATCATTCCGATGCCATGGCCGCCGCCCAGATAGTAGCTGAACGGCAAGCAGATGGTCTGCCCATGCGGCCAATGGAAGGCATCCCCGTTGCCATTAAAGAGTTCACCCCAATTATGGGCAAGCGCACAACCCGTGGGTCGGCGGCGCTAGAGCATCACATCGCAGACAGGCAGCCCGTTATTGTTCAGCGATTGCTTGATGCTGGCGCGATTATTGTTGCCCGCACAACCACGCCTGAATTTGCTCATTCCAGTTTTACCCGCTCACCTCTATTTGGTCATACGCTAAACCCATTTGATCCATCCCGAACATCAGGCGGCTCATCTGGCGGGTCTGGAGTTGCGGTTGCGACTGGCTGTGTCCCGCTGGCCGAAGGCACGGATATGGGCGGGTCAGTTCGAATTCCAGCGGCGTTTTGCGGTGTTCTTGGCCTCAAGCCTAGCCATGGCCGTATCCCCATGGATATTCTGTCATCTGTATTTGATACCATCTCTCATTTCGGCCCACTCGCCCGCACCGTCGACGATATGACGCTATTCATGTCTTGCGTTGAAGGCGCTGATGATGCCGATATCATGAGCCAGATAGCGCCAATTCCCCTTGATAACATAAGCCATGATATGAATAGCAATATTAGCGGCTTACGGATTGCGGCAAGTGTTGATCTGGGATGCTTTCATGTTGATGCTGACGTTGCTGCCAATTTTGCCAAAAGCCTTGATACGCTAGCCAAGGCTGGCGCCATTATCACCCCTGTTGAGATTGCCTTTACGGCCGAGATGGTTGATGCGTGGTATGATTACTGGTGCGTTTATCTGGCCGCCGCCGCAGAAGATCTGCTGCCCGAATATCGAGAGGCGATGGACCCTGATTTTCTTGAGCTTGTGGATAGAGGATTAAGCCTAAGCGCGGTTGCTTATCGCCGCCTTGATGAGGTGCGAACGACTCAATGGCATGCCTTTATAGCGGCGATAGCTGATCATGATATGCTGGCTTGCCCGACCATGGCCTTGCCCGCGCCGCCCTATCAAGACAAAGAACTTGATTACACAAGCACCGATGCTGATGGTAAGCTACATGCGCTGGATATGACCTGCTTGTTTAATTCTATTGGTCAATGTCCGGCGCTGAGTGTGCCTAGCGGCTTAACCGCATCTGGACTGCCAACAGCAATTCAGCTCATTGGGCGGCGCTTTGATGACGCAACGCCCATGCGCGTTGCCCGAAGCCTGGAGCAAAATCAACCGTGGATTGATCACTTAAATGCCTGTGATCATGTACTATTAAATATGGAGGAATAGTGATGCCACTTGATCCAACATCCAAACAGAAAAGCCGATATGATATCTTGTTTGAGCCTTTAGCCATTGGCCCTGTTACGGCTAAAAACCGATTTTACCAAGTGCCGCATTGTAACGGTGGCGGCTATCGTGATCCGTCAGCCGTTGCTGAAATGCGCCGCGTTAAGGCAGAAGGCGGCTGGGGCGTTGTCTTTACCGAACAGGTAGAAATACACCAGACAAGCGAAATCTCACCATTTATCGAATTGCGGCTATGGGATGATAAAGACATGCCGATGCTGGCAAAAATGGCAGATGCTATCCATAGCCATGATGCGCTTGCCGGGATTGAGCTTACCTATTCAGGCATTAACGGCCCTAATCTCTATACCAAAGAGGTGCCGTTAGCGCCAACCGCTGGCCCTATCCTGACCTTTACCTCTGATCCGGTGAATGCCAGAGCCATGGATAAAGATGATATTCGTGATGTCCGCCGATGGTATGTAAATGCCGCCAAACGGTCAAAGGCCTGCGGCTTTGATCTCATCTGTCTTTATGGGGCGCATGGCTTTGGCGTTATTCAGCATTTCCTGTCACGGACAACCAATAAGCGCGATGATGAATATGGCGGCAGTCTGGAAAACCGCAGTCGCTTCATGAAAGAATTGGTGGAAGATATCCGTGATGCTGTCGGTGATACAATGGGCATTACCATTCGATTATCGCTCGATGAAGCCTTTGATGAGTTGAGCTTTTCAAATAGTGAAATGCGCGAATGTATAGACATGCATAGTGATTTGCCTGATCTCTGGGATTTGGCGCATGGCACATGGGAAGATTGTTCAGCTACCTCACGCTTCAAAGACGAAGCCGCGCAAGAAGCCTTGATTAGCGGCATTAAGGATTTAACATCTCGGCCAGTGGTCGGGGTTGGCCGCTTCACCTCACCCGATACCATGGTCAGACAGATCAAATCAGGCCTGATTGATTTCATTGGTGCGGCACGGCCATCGATTGCTGATCCATTTCTGCCCAAGAAAGTTGCTGAAAATCGCTTTGAAGATATTCGAGAATGTATTGGCTGTAATATCTGCGTGACAGGCGATATGACCATGTCGATCTCGCGCTGTACGCAGAACCCAAGCTTCATGGAAGAATGGCGCAAAGGCTGGCATCCTGAACATATGCCCACGAAAGGCACGAGCCAGTCTGTTTTGATTGTTGGCTCTGGCCCTGCTGGACTGGAGGCAGCGCGAATGCTTGGCGGGCGCGGCTATGATGTGGCGGTGGCGGAGGCATCATCTGATCTTGGCGGCAGGGTGGCGAAGGAACGATTGCTGCCTAACCTATCGGCATGGGGGCGCGTCATGGATTATCGGCTTGGCCAGATTGAACCTATGGCCAATGTGTCGATCTATCGCGAAAGCCACCTGACCGCCGATGATGTGTTAGGATTTGGCTTTGAGCATGTCTGCATAGCAACAGGCGCGCAGTGGCGGCGCGATGGAACAGCACGTTTTGTGCTGATCCCCGTGGCCATTGATGCCGATATGCCAGTCTTCACCCCTGATGATATTATGTCAGGACAGATGCCATCAGGGCATGTCGTCATTTATGATGATGATCATTATTATATGGGCGGGGTATTGGCGGAAAAACTGCGCCAAAATGGCTGTACGGTAACGCTGGTCACGCCAGTCACTATGGTGTCAGAATGGACGGTAAACACGCTTGAGCAAGAGTTTATCCAAAAGGGGCTTTTGGATATGGGGGTTGAGATTATAACGACTCATAAAATCGCCTCTGTCGCGCGTGATCATGTTGATGTCTCATGCGTCTATTCAGGCCAGATCAAGTCTGTTGCCGCCGATGCCGTGCTGATGGTGACCGCCAGAGACGGCAATGACGGATTATGGCAAGAGCTGAAGCAAAGACAAGATGAATGGCAAGGCGCAGGCATTTCCTCAATCAAGATCATTGGAGATGCTGCTGCTCCTGCCCCAATCGCGTGGGCAACCTATGCTGGTCATGCCTATGCTATGGATATGGATGAACAGGCGGCAGGGGATGAGCCTGCTTTCCGGCGTGAGGTTGCGAGGCTAGACCCAACGCCAATTTCGAGCATAAGAAAGGCATAAATCATGGATATTATTTATACCGAGGATCATCGCTTACGGGCGGCGAAAACTGAGCTTTATGGGGGTGAGTTGGTGCCTCCATTTGAGTGTCCTGAACGTATGGATTTTATCCTGGAAGCCTTAAAAGAAAGACCTGTTGGCAGTATCAAAGCCCCCAATAATTATGGCAATGATATCATCAACCAAGTGCATGATGCGGGCTATCTGGCGTTTCTGGATACGGCTTGGGATGAGTGGCAGGCGTCAGGTATGAAGGGTGAGCCTATCCCCACCGTCTGGCCATCACGATCCATGCCAGCACCCCATATCCCGGCATTTATTGATGGCAAGATTGGCTATTACGCGCTGTCTAGCGAAACCTCAATCGCCAAAGGCACGGTTGAGGCCGTCCATGCATCCGCGCAAGTCGCGCTGACGGGCGCTGATCATATTGCATCGGGCAAAGCGCATCATATGTTTTCGCTTTGTCGGCCGCCCGGTCATCATGCGTCACGCGATCAATATGGCGGCTATTGCTTTATCAATAATGCGGCGGTAGCGGCTCAATATATGCGTCAAAACGGCGCTTATAAAGTTGCTATTCTTGATGTTGATTTCCATCATGGTAATGGCACGCAAGCGATTTTCTATGATCGTGATGATGTGATGTTTTTATCGCTTCATGGCGACCCTGTTGATGCCTTTCCTCATTTTCTGGGCTATGCTGATGAAACTGGCTATGGGCAAGGCGAAGGTTATAATATCAATTATCCGATGCCGCCAAACACCCCTTATGCGGCTTGGGTTGAGGCGTTGGATCAGGCGATTGCATCCATCCGCGCCTATGCTCCGGATAGTTTGATCGTGTCATTTGGTGCAGATACTTATGAGAATGATCCCATTAGTTTTTTCAAACTAAAGAGCGATGATTATTTTGATATGGGGGCGCGCATCAATGCTCTTGATCTGCCGACGCTGACGGTCATGGAAGGCGGCTATGCGGTCAAGGATATCGGCATAAACACGGTTAATTTCCTTATTGGATTGGAGCGCTAACATGACCCGACTTGCTATCACACAAATGCCGTGTGGCTGGAATGTTGAGGATAATATCAATCAGGCTGAGGCGCTCGTTCGGCAGGCAGCAGATCAAGGCGCGCATATAGTTTTGCTTCAAGAATTATTCGCGACGGTGTATTTTTGCCCTGAGCAGAAAAAAGACTATTTCTCGTATGCTCATGAGGTCGATAGCCATCCATTTTTGCCAAGATTTAGGGTGCTTGCAAAAGAATGTGGTGTTGTCCTACCCATCAGTTTTTTTGAGAAAAGCAATAACGCCTATTTCAATTCCGTGATGATGATCGACGCTGATGGAAGCGATATGGGGCTTTACCGAAAAACCCATTTACCGCAAGGCCCTGGCTATGAAGAAAAGTTTTATTTTAATCCCGGCGATTTGGGCTTTCGCGTCTGGGATACGGCATTTGGCCGGATCGGTGTGGCGATTTGCTGGGATCAATGGTTTCCAGAAGCCGCCCGTATCATGGCGCTTAAAGGCGCTGATATTTTGCTTTATCCGACGGCTATTGGCTCCGAGCCGGGTGATCCATCACTTGATTCAAGCGGCCATTGGCAGCGCGTGATGCAAGGCCATGCCGCCGCCAATATGGTCACTCTGGCGGCGAGTAACCGAATTGGCAATGAGAAGATTGGCGCCATCAATATGTCATTTTATGGCCAGTCATTTATCGCTGATCATACTGGCGCATTAATAGCCGAATGTCATGACGGCGTTAATCAGATTGCGGCCAGCGATATTGATATTGATGCCATGCGGGCGGAACGCGCAAGCTGGGGATTATTTAGAGATAGACGACCAGAGAAATATCAGGACATAATGTCCTTATCTTAAACTTGGGTGTTAAATCTAATGTTTATAACAATTATCACGATGCCAAGCGATAAATTCTGGATGCGGATAATGGACAATGCGGTCGGGCTTAATCAATTGACCTGACGAATTGATCATAGATTTGATCGTGTCATAGTCATTGGCCTGCCTAGATATTAAAATGTCTAGATTATCTGATAAACTTATTAATCCTCTATCAAACATCCAGTGCGCTGTACCCGTAAGGGCAATGCCATTACTAACGATATCAGGGCCATCATGTTCAACAGGTTTGATATGGGCGGCTTGTGCCTCTGCTCTGCCGCCACCATTAATAAGCCTAATCCCTGTGATGGCGCAGGTTTCTTTATACGCGGTGAGGACTATTTTACGAAAGTTTCGGTCACGCGCCGCTCTTGTCGTCCAACTTGTAATCATTTCTCTGGATGGATCGTCATAAAAAGGTGCGGGGTCTTCGGCAAATCCAGCCGGCATATCCGGGTTCTCTGGTGGCAAGATATCTGCTTCTAAGCCACGCGAGATAATGCGTTCAAAATCTTCTGATGACATTGGACGTATGGCAGCTTGCGCGCGTCCTGATAATTTTCCTTTTTCATTTAGCAATCCTCATTCGAGGTAATGACCGTCTTCTTTGAACTGTACATACTTGCCAAAATCAAGATAGCTGCCAGGTTCGATAAGGGCGAGATAAAAATCAGGCTGATTTGGCTCAGGAATAATGCGCTGCACCTTGGCAATGGCAAAGTATCCTCGCGTATCACGCATACGTGAGGGCTCTAAATACGCAATCCAATCATTGACGAACTTATCAGCACGCGACTTATACTGTTTAGGAAACTGATATTGCTTTGAAGGAATATCATCATATATGGAATCATGCTTATGCATAAAGACACCATAAGCCATAGCAAATTCCTCAAAAATATTTTCTACATATTGAACATAAGCAAAGAGGATTTGACGCTGCAATTAAAAATATGCTCCAGTACAAGAAAAATTGTATTTATGGGAAAACCGCAGTCCTGAAACCATGTTGCGATATTGATATTGATGCCAAGCGGGGCGGAACGCGCAAGCTGGGGATTATTTAGAGATAGACGGCCAGAGAAATATCAGGACATAATGTCCCTATCTTAA
>MDTB01053557.1_pt1 | contig 13720 bp, 12 predicted proteins | sample 811161 | NCBI WGS metagenome assembly MDTB01 (sample SAMN05326650, study PRJNA326480) | marine metagenome | isolation source: seawater | place: Mediterranean Sea | collected 2009
CGGAAATCTTGGAAGTTTCGGTGCTTGGATTAAAGGTAGCCAAACTTTTAAACTTGGATGAGTTTGGCTAACCAATTATTTGGGTGTGATACTTTTCCAACCGTCTGCTATTTCGCCCACTAGCGAGAGAACCTCTTCTAACTTCTTAACATCCTTCTCAACAAGATATTGTCTGATTGTTCTCGCGCAATAATCGTACAGCTCAACTAATTGCTCGGCTAAATCACCACCCTTTTGATGATCCAATGAATCAGCGAGTATTGTAAGACACTGTAATACTTTTCCATAGCTTACAAAATCTGTTTTGGGGTGCTTTACGATCAGCTTTTCTAGATTTATTTCAAATTGGTCAAAGACGATTTGGACTCTCCCGTGTGGTGTGTCAATCCCTTTAACGTAAATGTTTTCTGTTTGTTTATATAAATTTGCGGCTTGATCTAAACTCATTGATATCTCCTTTTTAACCTAATAGAGCCAACGACAGCTATTAGGTTTTGTTTAAAAAAATATAAAAAAATTGTAAACTTAGTTTATTGCGATAAGAATTAAGTGGATATTTTTTTAAAATCTCGGAGAAAAAATGTTTAATAAAAAAACTATACTCATTACAGGAGGCACAGGATCATTTGGTCACCAATTTGTAAAAATGATTCTAAAGAACTACTCTCCAAAAAAGTTGATTGTTTTTTCCCGTGATGAAATAAAGCAATGGGAGATGGCAAAGCTTTACCAAAATAACAAAACCCTTCGCTTTTTTATTGGCGATGTTCGAGATAAAGATAGGTTGCATAGAGCTTTAACAAATGTTGATCTAGTCATACATGCTGCAGCTACAAAAATAGTGCCAACTGCGGAATACAACCCCTTTGAATGCGTAAAAACCAACGTTTTTGGTGCAATGAACTTGATTGATGCCTCGATTGATCAAGGTGTGAATAAGGTAGTAGCTTTGTCAACAGACAAAGCTTCGAGTCCTATAAATCTTTATGGAGCTACAAAATTAGCTTCCGATAAACTCTTTACGGCTTCTAATGCCTATGCGGGTGAGAGTGGAACTAAGTTTTCAGTTGTCAGATATGGAAATGTCCTTGATTCAAGAGCGTCAGTAGTACCTCTATTTCGTGACTTAAAAAAAACAGGGGAACTTCCAATCACCGATTTAAGGATGACAAGATTTTTCATAAAACTTTCTGAAGCGGTTCACACTGTGATAACTGCTTTTGAGGAAATGATGGGATCGGAAATCTTTGTAAAAAAAACACCTTCTCTATACATTAAAGAATTAGCTGAAGCGATAGGTCCAGAATGCTCTTTAAAAGAAGTGGGTCTTCGCCCTGGCGAAAAATTACATGAACAATTGATTAGTGCAGATGAATCTTCTTACACATATGAATTTAAAGATCATTACAAAATTCTGTCTCCGTTAAATGAATGGAGCTATAGCAAAGAAAGATTAAAGGGGGGTAAAAAAGTTCCAGAAGATTTTACTTATACAAGCAAAAACAATAAAGATTGGCTAGGGGGCGATAAAATATCGATGTGGCTCAAGGATGTTTAGTCATTTAAAGAAATAATACACTTTTATTAATGAAATAAAGATCTTGAAATTAGCTGAAATGGAACTTCCCACTTTAGAGTAACCGTTTCGTTTTTTAGTAATAATTGGAATTTCAATTTTTTTGAATCTTTTTATACTTGAATATATTGCCACCTCAGCTCCAAAAGAGCCAAGTTTGTCAATACCTCCGTACTCCTCTAAAATCTTTAAAGTATAACCTTTCATTCCACATAAAGGATCAGAAATCTTAAACCGCCTGTAAGTATAATGAGCAAAAATTTTTTCCATAAATCTAGGAATTTCCGAACGAACACCTAGTACAACATCATTCCCGTCTTTTAAGCATTTTATAAAAAAACTTATTTTTTCTGTGGGATGTTGTCCGTCGGCGTCACAAGTAATTACAAAGTCAACCTCTTGCTCTAAGCAAAACTTGAATCCATGATTAAGAGCACTTGAATACCCATAATTTTCATTCAGTGAAATTACTTCAGCACCAGCTCGCTTTGCCCTCAAAGCCGTTTCATCGTTTGAGGCATCGTCAATCACAAGCGGGGAAGCACATTTCTTCACATTTTCAACAACATCTCCAATTGAATTTTGCTCGTTGAATGCGGGTATTATAACGACTACTTTAGGTGGTTCCAAGTGAGATGGGATCCTTTTTTAACGTCAGCTTGAAGTTCCATGCCGACGATTTCTTGAAGTTTATTAGGAGGGAGAGCATCGTCAGGACAGGGTCTTAAGACTATTAAATCACTTTTCTTTAATTTTGTTCCCTTATTGAGATCGGAAGCACTTCTCAAACATCTTCTTTGCAACACGACTGTTTCTTTTTCATTTTCTTCAATTTCTTTTTCTTGGTGTCCCAGAGCCTTCTCCATTAAACGTGATCTTTCAACCATTTCTTTCCATGAATTTGGATCCATAGAAAATGCATGATCCGGTCCTTGTCGAACGACATCGTCTGTAAAATGTTTCTCAACTACCTTTGCTCCGAGCGCTATGGCTCCTAACACGGTTATATCTCCCTTTGTATGATCTGAGAGGCCCAATATTGCTTGAGGATATAACCTTTTAAATTCTTTCAGCACGTTCAAGTTTATGAAATTGAAATTTTCTTCTGAACCGGTATAATTGGTATTACATTGCATCAATACAATTTCGTCAGTGCTTTTTGCAATAATTTTCATGGCTGTATCGATGTCCTGTAAAGTGGAAGCGCCAGACGCCAAAATTACCGGTTTTCTTTTTTCTGCAATAGTTTCTATTATTTCGGTCCATGTAATATCTCCAGAACCGATTTTGTACGCTGGGACAAAAGGATCAAGATGATGTACGAGCTCTAAAGAGTATGGCGAGCTAAAAAAAGAAATACCGGCTTTTTCACAGGTGCTTTTTAATGTTTCCGTCCAATCCAAGTTTATTGAGGCCTCTTCATATACTTGATAAACGGATTTTACCCATCTAGATTGATGAGATTTGACTCTCTCTAAACTTTTAAATCCCTTGTCACTAACAATTGTCTCAGCCTTAAAATGTTGAAATTTTGCAGCATCCGCTCCAGATTGTGCAGCAAGATAAATAAGATCTTTCGCTCTTTCAAGATCACCGTCATGATTGGCGGCGATATCTGCAATAAAATAAACAGGATATTTCTTTCCTATCGGTCTTCCATCAATTTCTACTACCTTATTCATTGTAACAATAATCCTTACCGACGTTGAAAATCTCTTCTTCAATACTCGGCAATTTAAAAGGAAGCAATTTTGAAATTTTCTTATTACACATGACCATATTTTGTGGTCTTTGCGCAAAAAGATACTCACTTGAATTTGCTTTATGCAACTGAATTTTATCTCCTCTGTGGATTGCTTTGAGAAACTTTTTTATAAACCCAAATTTCGTAATTTGACCCGCTGACCCCAAATTGAATACTCCTACTTCTTTACTAACAACAAGCTCTCTCAGAGTTTTGATAAAGGTATGGTTAGATACAGGATTGAATACAATATCGTCAAAACCTAAAACTTTATCTTGAGAGAAAGATTTTTTAAAAATCCAATCGCTGAAGCTTTCTAGCTTTAATTCAGTGCTCTTACCAAAAAAATTAGTTCTTAGAATTATTGTTTTATCTAAGTCAAAAAGCTTTTCGGCGAGATATTTTGATAACGAGTAGTTATTTATTGGGTTTTGATCTTCTTCTTTATTCCGTCCGTTTTCATTGTATATCTGATCCGTAGATATATGGATAAGGCGTGAATTGATTTTTAATATTTTTATCGTTTGTGATAAGTTGTATGCTGTTTTTATATTATAATTAAAACTTGCGGACGCATCTTGCTCGCATTTATCGACATCTGTTTGAGCCACCAGATTTAAAATGATTTCGTATTTATCTTTAGAAAGTAGGTTATACATTTCATTTATATTCGTCATATCACAATTGACGTCCGATTTATTTTCGTGTCCATGAATTATCAATCTGAATTCATCTGCTAGAGAAGAATTACGTATGAAACTACCTACGAGTCCCGTTCCCCCTAATATCAAAATCTTCATTGTTGTCCGCACTCTAGTATAAAAAGCTTCTCCGCTAGCCTCCAATCATCAATATTATCGATATCGACGAAATCATTTTTGCTATATCTCATACCATAGCCACTGTAAATGCTTTCTTCATTAAGCCAGGAAGTAACCTTACCAAAATAAAATTGCCCAGCATCATGGTAACGTCGTTCAAAGCTTTGAGTTGTTTTTTTCTCAACACACTTATCGACAAAAGACATTACACCTTGGGTGTCCCTCTTCAGAGCTCTCTGAATTGGGTAGGAATATTCTAAGATGGGATAAACATAATTAAACGAGCCAATATTGATCTTTTTGAACGCATCTTTCAGATGACCAGCTTTCAACAAGGGGGTGCAAGGATAAACACAGCAGCAAAAATTATACAATCTTGCGGAGTCTCGGACCTGATTATCGAGCACGTGACGTATGACTTTTGATGTAGGTGTTATATCGCAACTTAAATGAGGGCTCCGTTTTATAAAATCAACGCTTGTGTCATTCTCAACCAATTCCCTGATTTTCTCATCATCAGAACTCACAACTATTTTCTTAAAAAGGTTAGATTTTTTTATAGTTTCGATCGCATAAAGAATTATGGGCTTTCCATAAAATTCTTTGCTATTCTTATGCGGTATTCGTTTGCTACCACCACGGGCTGGTATAATCGCGATGTTATCCATTTAATTCCTAAAAAAGCAAAATAGTTAGCAGCTTAAGCCTATATCAACTTCAAATTCAGCTTCATTATAATTCAAAGCAAGGCTATTACCTTCCCTTTTAAACTTTTTTATCTTTCTTTTACTTGTATGTTCGTTGTAACCGCCAGTTCTTATCAGATTTGAATCTGATAAACCTAAGTTGAGCTTATCATTCAAAGCTGACGCTCCCTCTGCAATAAGGTCTCTCACCTTTTCATCTGGCATTGAAGTCATATTTAGACAGAGGTCTTGCCGTTCCGTTATAGAGTCCAAAAAAGCATCTTCATCTGTAATAAATGAATTTTTCTTTGCATACTCATACATGCCGGTGCCTGGCAGTGGTAACAAAAACCCCATGCTAGGATAGACTTTAGCTTCTAGACACATATCAAAGGTCTGTTTTATTGTGTCTTCCGTTTCAATAGGGTACCCAAATACAACGCTGGTCATTTGCGCAATTCCGACTTCTTCGAGCAACTTGACTTGGTCAAGAAAAAAAGAGGCTTCTATTCTCTTATTCATCATCTCGAGTATTTCTTTATTCCCAGACTCGAGGGAAAAGCCTAAGCTCAAGCAACCTGCATCTTTAAATTTCTTAGCTACTTCTACTCTTCTGCTATATGGATGCTTCGGGTTACCAAACAAATCAACTCTTACAGCAGCATTCCAATAAAACTTTAATCCCGAATTAAGAATTGCGTCTGCAAATCTCTCAGCCTGAGGAAGGGAAGCGAAGCTTAGATCATCCCAAAAGCTTATGAAGTTTGTGCCATACTCATCAATGTTTCTTTTAATTTCAGCCAAAATATTGTCTGGTGAACGATACCTGTAAGGATCATTCCAAAAAACAAAATGACAGAAACTACATCTGAACGCACATCCTCTTGCAGTCGCTACAGGCATTACTTTTACATCTTGTCCTTCTAAGCCCTTTGCGCCTGCATAAGACTTTTTAAAATATTTATCTGTATCGAAATCTCTCCAATCGACCATAGGAAATTCATCAAGCTTTTTTAACGCCTTTCTTTTTTGATTAACTTTTATCGACCCACAACGCATTTTATAGGCTATCCCTAGAGTGTTGTACCAGTCTTCACCACTACATATCTTAGTCACAACCTCTGACGTTGTTATTTCACCTTCGCCGATTATTGCAATGTCTGCATCAGAATTTGTCAAAAATAACTCGGGAACGCTACCTGCCACTGAGTTGCCAACAAGTATAAATGAGTTTGGGTTATATTTTCTGACCGTTCTTGTAAGCCACTTCATCCATTTATAGTGTGTGACTATGCTTCCCGTAAGAATAATATCAAATCTATTATCTTCCAAATAGCTTTCAAGTTCGTGGTCTACCACGTCATCTATATCAACATCAAAAAATTCAAATTCAAATCCATTGGATCGTAAGAATGACATCACTGAAGCTATCCCAATAGGAAGGTACTTGGTATGCGAGTTAAGCCTTAAGCTTGGGTTTATAAATAAAATTCTTTTCATGCTTCCCCAAATGATTTAATTAAGCAATCATTATGCCATTTTGGGTTAATTACTAGTTGTATTATGACATTTTTTTTTCAAAAAAAAAGGCTCAAAATAACTACAGTGATTTAGGGGTTTATTATGAACGAAAAAATAGTGGCAGGCAGAAAAAAACTAGTTAACAAGTATATGGGACAATTGCTGAATGCCCCACCGAAATATAGACCTGGGATATTTTGGCAGAAAGCGTGCTCTGACATTGCTTTAAACTATGTAAAAAACGGAATTAGGGATTTTAGGTGTGATGAACTAAATTTAAAATTTTTTGTGCCAACTTTCGGCCCCCCTTCTAACGGCTTTTCAGATGAAGAGGTTGATAAAATTTTGCAGTCTAATAAAAAATTTTTAAATCAAAAACAAATCCTGCATCTTAAAAAAAGTTTGCTTGGTACTTATCACGCGATAGCTAACTATTCAGTATTCAAAGCTTCGACCTCTAAAGCTAACAGACTGGGTATTAAAAATTTTAGTGAAAGTAGGGTTGGTAATCCAAAAGAACAAATTACTATAGAATCAAAATTTTATAGTAGGTCGGCTTTAAATTATTTATTAGGATTGAGTTTTTTTGAAGAAATCGTTCCAGATTTTGTACCCAACACGATCTTAGAAATAGGTGGTGGGTTTGGTACACTTGCAGAGATTTTAGCTCAAACAGATCTGGACTACAGGTATATTGACCTTGACATACCACCCATGTTCTTGATTGCTGAAGATTATTTGCGTGCTTGCCTCCAAACGGATGCGCTTTTCTTTAAAAGAGAAATTCGCGACAAATCCATGATAAATATAAAGAATTTGCCAAAATATTCATTTCTACCGAACTGGGAAATTGAAAATCTAGTTGGTGAGATAGATCTATTTGTAAATTTCATCTCATTTCAAGAAATGGAACCCCAAATAGTAAAAAATTATGCTGAAAAAGTAACAGGATTAGACGCAAAATATTTAATGTTAAGAAACCTTAAAGAAGGGAAGCAGGTAATTAAGAAAGAAACCATAGGAGTGAAGTGTCCGATAAAAAGTTCCGACTATGTTTCATATTTTTCAAGTTATAAGCTGATAGCAAAGAATTTAATCCCTTATGGTTTTGAAACTGCAGATGGATTTAATTCAGAAATATTACTTTTTGAAAAAAAATGATTATCCGTTTTTAGGGAAATAAGATGAAATTAAGATTAACGTCGTTATTTAATGCAGGAAAATAATCTCGGAAATTTCCCTGTTATTTCCCCTTTTAAAAAAAGGTCAACAATTTTATCATCAAAGAGATCATATATTATCCTAAGCATAGATGGATGGAAATCACTTTGGCGCCAATTTCTTCCAGATATTTTTTGCTGCCTACTGGGGAAACTTTCATTTAGCTTCCAAAAGTCAAAAAGACTTTGTAAGTCATTCTTTGCTTGAAGTATACATTTTGCAGCCACATCATGTATAGTATCGCCAATCTCAAGGCTTGGAACCAGTTGATGTATCAACTCACCTGCATCAGGCTCATTCGAAATTTGATGAAAAGTGACCCCGCAAAACTGTGGTTGCAATAAGTAGAAAGGCCAAAATAAAGTGGCCGCACCTCTGTACCACGGAGATAACCCTAAATGAATATTAATTTTATTTTTAGGTAAAGTAGAGAATACAGGATCTACAATTAAACCTGACCCAAAAATAAAAGCCATGTCACCTTGAAAATTGGCTACTTCATTTGCTACTTTTACGGAATTTAGTTCGTCAGGAGTTACTACTAATGTTTTACCATTTACAAAAACTTCTTCAAAATGCAGATCACCGTAGGTTTTGTCCTCTATCCTTTTACGATTAGCGAAATGCTTTTCAAATAACAGTTCATCATGTTTATGAAGGGATTTAGGTGCCGATGGGATAACCTCCTCTCTTTTCATGATTATACTTAAGACTTCGTCACAATGTTTCAACACTTCTGACATAATGAAAAGATGCCTACTGTGAGTTCCTGAAAAAAGAATAAGCCTCAAATGTCAAGCTCAACTAGTTTTTTTTGATACATAATTGCTATAGCTTTATTTACGTCATCTAAATTTCCACCGGACTTTTCAGCAATTTCAAAATTTGATGTCTTTCCATCTGCTAAGTGCATTAGCCAGTAGATTTTTTGTAAAATCTTTTTATCAAGTACTATTCCTTTATCAAAAAATAACTGCTTTCCCTTTTTATTATTTTTATGCGAATAGGCCGGTTGATTGAGAGTGCCTCCAATTTCAGGATATAATCCATGTTTACCAAGTTGATATTCTCCCTGCGCCATAGTGCGCTGAGGACAGCAATAGGACTCTAAATAATCAATCCATTTTCTGTAGACGTCAAATGCATCTCGAATATAAAGTGCAGAAATAAAGTCTAAGTTGTCGGCAGAAGTATGGTACTCGGCATATTCGTAGTATTTTGACTTATGGATAGATGGTGTCACAATCCTAAATGCTGGGGATGAATACTGTCGTTCATCGCTACCCTCTGGCTCGAAAGGATAAACTAAGTAGTCTTCTTTCAAATACTCTTTGAGTGCAAAATGTGCAGCCTTATTTACCCAATGGTCTTTATTAAAGCCCTCCTTTAATGAAAAATTCCCTGGGCCTCCCACACAACTTAAAACCATTCCACCAACTGTGTTTGTAAGATCTGATTTTTCTAGGTAAGCTAATGCTCCTATGGTTTCTGGAACAAGTACTAGTCTGTAAGTATAACGTGTTTCAATCGATTTCAGAAACTTAAATAAAAGTGTAGCTAAAACGAACCCACTAAGGTTATCATTTGCCAAGGAGGGGTGACAGATATAACTTGAAATTAGTATCTCATCTTGGGATTTTCCAATCTTGACATCTTCGAGCCAAATCATCTCACCACCTTCATCAAATGAGGTCTCTATGCTGACTTCAAAAGGACCTACAAATTCCTTGTTTGTTAAAAGGTTGTGGGAGCAACAAAACCCCCAAGCTCTTTTATAATAGCTCGTCCGATAAGGAATCCAGTCAGGATAGTCTGGCAAAGTATGTAGATGTTTTTTCAACTCCTTCTCGCTTAGAAGACCATTAAAGGCTTCTGAATATGAAACCAAATGAAGGTTGTTTTTCTTATAGTCTATAATCTTAGTCCCATATTTGTTTTTAACAAATGCATCTTTTACTGTCCATTCAGGCGGAACCACCCAATCAAAAACTTTTGTGCCTGATTTCAGTTTTTTTATTTCTGCACAAGGAAGAAGGTTATCCTTGAGGTAATTTAGAGTTTTTCTATTTCCTTTGCCGGTGAGACTTCTATTTATTGGAAATAAATCTGATAGAATTTTATCAATCTGCCTTTGGCCTAGACAACCGGGTTCTTTCAACTTCCTAGCTTTCCTTTAAAAATGCAAGAATAACAAACTAATGATTTCAGTTCAATATGGAGAATTTACTTTATTATAGAGCGAATATTTGTTATTTAGTAACCCTATTTGGCACAAATATTGCGACTTCAACTAAATAATTCTGAGCGTTGTCGTTTAAAAGAGTACTAGGTTAAGGAATAAAATATGAGTGTTGACTATTTAAGTGCACTGAACCGGCAAGGTTCAGGACTGAACATAACGCAAATTGTGGAAAGCCTTGTACAGGCTGAAACAGCCCCCCTTACAAGCAAAATTGATACCCAGATACAAGAAAAAAATCAGCAAATCTCTGGCTACGCATTAGTTGCTGCTGAATTAGGAAAGATGAAAGATTATGCGGCCAGTGTGAAAGGTTCAACGGCTTATTCTGTTACCTCAGATAATACTGCTGTCTCGGCGAGAGTTATAGATCAGTCACTAGCTTCCGATTTCAATGCAAACATTTCAGTGGCGTCACTTGCGTCGGCTCAGACACTCGAGTTTACCGGTTTTTCAAGCAAGCAAGATACAGTAGGTATGGGTACTCTTGACATTGACTTTGGAACTTGGGGGAATGATAGCTTTTCGCCAAACCAAACGAGTACAAGTCAAACTATCACAATTAATCAGTCGAATAATACTTTAGAAGATTTAGCTAAGGAACTTAATGCCTTACAAGGTGTTAACGCTACTGTGACTAATAAAGGCAATGGAACATATTCATTAATTGTTAACTCCGACACAGGCGCCAGTAATGCATTGAAGATAGCGGCCACCGAGGACTCAGGCAGTTCCGGACTTTCGTCTTTTGATAATTCAACCACTAATAGTACAAAACAAGTGGTTGCAGCAGGCGACGCAAGCTTAAATATTAATGGTGTTCAAGTATCAAGAAGCTCAAACATAGTAACTGATTTGATTGATGGCTATGAATTCAAACTGAATGCTGTCACCTCCAGTGCTGCCTCTGTTTCAGGCAATGTTGACGCCGATCTTGCTTTTCAACAAGTAAAGGATTTTGTAGATGTCTTTAACAGCGCAAATAACACCCTAAAAGAGCTCACAAAAAAAGGTCTCAATGGTGAAGAAGCCGGCGTTCTATCAAGAGATGTAATAATTACAGGCATACAGCGAGAGTTAAGAAGCATAATTTCTTCGGGTCTACCTGGATTCGAAGATAATCCTCGGTACATTTCTGAATTAGGGGTTAAAACAGAGAGGGATGGCTCTATAAGTATTTCAGAAGCAGATTTTAAAAAAGCGTTTGAAAGGGAACCCATTTTATTCGATGTAATGATCAATTCAATTGGCAGTTCCGATAACTCATCAATTAGAGTCTACAATGATAGTGATGTTTTAAGACCAGCAGGGGGTGTATATGACTTCGTTGCAGCTTCAGATGGAAGTGCTGCTACTCTTAATGGGTCAGCCATTTCTGGAGGCGATATCGGTGATGGTACTCACAAATATGCTGCAGTAACCGGAGATTTGGCTGGTATAAAGATTGAGGTACCTGGCACAGTAAGTTCGGCGAAAATTTATTATGGGGAAAGCTTTTTAAGTAAACTCACAGATTATCTTGATGATGTTACGTCGCCCGTAGGAACGTTGGCAGACAGCACTACAAAGGCTAATAGTTCTATTTCGGAGTATAATGAAGAAAGAGTAAAGATTGATGATAGAATTGTTTCCCTGACGGATCGATACATGACGCAATTTGCCGCAATGGAGTCTGCAGTTACTAGCTTTAAGAAAACGGGAGAGTTTCTAACTGGCTTTATAGACTCATTAAATCAGAATGATTAACAGATTAAATTTATCCACTTATTAAAGTTTCATTATGACTATCCAAACTGACCCTCGTGATATTCCTTCATATTCAATCAGGCTAAAAGGTCTCGATGAGACGAGGACCATGAGGATTTATAAAACACTTAGCCAATTATCAACGCAAGCAGTGAACGCGTTAAAGCAAAAAAATATGAAAAGCTTCAGCCTGTATACCGATAACATGCGACCTCTAATGAGTTATGTAACCTTTAATTTTGTTAAGATCACAGATCATTTAGAAACTCAAGACATAGATAACACGCTGGGTCAAATTTCTGAGAAAGATGGGTTGAAAGAACTCGTTTCCAATCTGAGACAAAACTTGAAAATTATAAAAAATGCTAGCGCGGCTATTGCCTCTATTCCATTCAGTCCTATTGTTTTTTCATCAGAAGAAGTAACAAATGCTTTTTTAGATAATTTTTTACCACTAGCATGGGATTTTGAGTATGACCTTATAATTTTAATGAACCTCGATGACCCGAGTTTCCTTAGATATTTGACAGCTAGAGGGCAAAAAAAATTATTTTTAATTGGGGGCAGTCTTGATAGAAATATATTAGACGAAGAGCTTGATAAAAACGGAGTTTCATTCTGGTTCAACAAAGATGCATCAATTGTAAGGGAAATGATGGAGTCAATAAATGGTAGACCTCCAGTTAGAATTATTTACATTGATTGTGGGCTCATAAAAAGCGATCCTGCTGTAGTAAAGAAGATGTCTTTAGATGCTCAACATGGCAAATCAGCCGCTTGGCAGAGATTTAATACGATTAATAGAGCTGACTCTGTAAAAGTATTCGATAATCTTTTTAGTTTACATGAACACACCCAAACCAGCGAACTTCACGACAAATTTAAGGGAAAGGCCGCAATTATAGTTTGTCCGGGACCTTCTCTTCAGAAAAACATAAACGTCTTAAAAAAGCTGCAAGGCAAAGCGATTATTATATGCGTCCTGCACGCACTTCGTACTTTACAGACTAATAATATAAAACCAGATATTGTCATACACATTGATCCTGAAAATCTAAAAGAAAAAATTGTAGAAAAAAATGGAAAAGAGACAACAAAATGGGAGCAATGGCTCGTTGAGAATGACCTTTCAAAAGTTGACTATTTCATAACGTCCTTTGACTCACCGAGTGAAATATTTAACTTGCCAGTAAAACAAATAATGTGGATGAATCCTGCAATCCCGTTATCAAAGTATCTTCCCTTGTCGATTTTTGATTATCGTAGAGTTGGTGGGTCAGTTTCCCATGCCGCGTTTGATCTCGCGATAGAGTTTGGCTGTAGCGCTGTTGTTCTAGTAGGGCAAGATCTTGCTTACGCCGATACGGGAGAGATGTACACCAAAGCGGCTAGCTTGGGAAATAAGAGGGGAGATGAATTTATAAAAAGTAACTTTGGAAATGATATTGAGGCGAAGGGCCATGATGGAGGAAAAGTAATTACAAATGAAGTCTTTTTGACATTCGCAAATCTATATTCGCATTTTGCAAAAGAGCTCGATGGTTTGGGGCCAAAGTTATTTAACTGTACCGAGGGCGGTATGTTTATTGAGGGGTTCCAACATTGTAAGCTTGAAGAATTTATTGATAAGCAAGCTTGTTGTTCTGAAGCTAACAAATTTGACGAAATTTATTCACGTGTAAGAAGCGAAAAAGAAGTTAATAAAAAAAACCCAAGGGAAATTTTGAAATTTATCGGAAAAAATATTCGCCTTACAGAAGAAATTGCAACGTTAATGAAAAAAGTAAATCCGCTTTTAAGAAAAAACGTAAAGACGGAAGACGATATCGCCAAGTTTAATAAACTACAAAATAAAATTGTTAAAATAATGGCAAAAAATTATTTTTATAGTCTGGCCCTCCAAAAAGATATTTATATCCTAAAGTCTGGAACTAAAGCAGATAATACCGTTGATGGCCAATTTGGGTTCCATGAAAATTTCTTGGGTGCTGCGGAGGCAGTAAATCAAAAGTTTAGGAACAGCCTTATTAAACAGAAAAACCTCTTTTTAAGTATAAACTAACTACATTTCTTAAACAAATATGAACAGCTGTCGTTGATAGGTGTGGAGAGAAGTTTATGGAAAGAAGTAGGGGATCAGTTTTCAATAGATCTACTGACCCTGAA
>MDTB01067058.1_pt1 | contig 13719 bp, 11 predicted proteins | sample 811161 | NCBI WGS metagenome assembly MDTB01 (sample SAMN05326650, study PRJNA326480) | marine metagenome | isolation source: seawater | place: Mediterranean Sea | collected 2009
CTAGTGGAACATCGTTAATTGCCCTTGCAGCCTCGAGCACAACCAATTGGTTATCATCTCCCAGAAATCGGGCTACGTGTGGGTTTTCCATCTTTCGAAGGGCGACGACAGCAGCCAAACGAACGTGCTCAGAAGGGTGATCGGACAATTCAGCGATTACCCGATAGTCCTTCAGCCCTTTTAAGAAAAAGATTCCAGCATGCCTCAGCATCAGATCACTTGATTTATTTTTTTCCAACATGCTAAGAACATGGTCTAAACTTTTTTTGTCCCCAATTTTTCCAAGAGCGACTGCAGCCATGTAACGAGTTCTTGAGCTTTCTTTTTCATCACTCAGCAATTGCCTCAATTCATCAGTGGCATCAAAATATCGATTATCTCCGAAAGACTTTGCTACCTGTGATCGAATCTCGGAATCCTTATCCTTAAGAAATCTTACCATTGGCCGCAGTGCACTTTTATTTTTACGGCCAATCATATCCACGCCCCAAATAGCATGAACTCGAGCGATCTGAGATTGACTGGATTCCAAAACATCCATCAATGCCTTGCGCCCACCACGGCCAGACCTTGCTAGCTTAAATTGGGCCTCTCGCCTCACATTTCTATTTTCATGAGCAAGAAATACTTTCAGCTTATCTGGATTGAGAGAATCCAAGCCTCCATTAAGCAATTTTCGGGACTGCATCACGACATCGGAGGCACTTAATTGAGGGTGAGAAACCTTAAAAACTTTGCCTTGCGTATTTAAAGGCCAGCTTCCTGACCAGTCAGCAAAAAATAACCCACTCCCATCTGGTGCGAAATCCACCCCAGTAATTACAGCGCCAGATATAATTTTTGAATCATCGGTCAAATCAAAATCTGCCCCTTTTGAATCTACTTTGTATTGCCTGATACCCGAATTCGATGGAGACCCAGTGAAGTGAGCTAACAAAAACGAATTCTTAAATCTCTCTGGCATACCGATACCTGGATAGGCAGCCATTCCACACGGCCCATTATCTATGAGTTTAATTGCAGGAATAATATACGCGGATTGGCCATCAAATCTTTCATGCCACAATTTTTCCTCCATCCAGACCGAATAATTCGAATCTGGAGCAGCCCAATTTCTGCCGCGTTGATATTGCCACCAAAATCGCCATCCGTAATCACCATCTTCAACAAGATAATACCATCTTTCGCGATCACCAAAGTCAGCATCATTATCTCCAGTGAACATGTTTCCATAATCATCAAAAACGATTTCCTGTGGGTTACGCAACCCTCGGGCAAAAACCTCGAACTTCGTACCGTCAGGCTCACAGCGAAAGACCGCTCCTTCATGTGGAGTGTAGTCGGATGAAGTATCTCCAATCGACCAGTAAATCCTACCATCGAGACCTACTGTCACTCCGTGAGTGTTATGCCCACCATAGGCTATGTGGTTTGCGAAACCGTAGGCTAAAGGTTGACGCCAGTCTGATACCCCATCATTGTCGGTATCTCTCAGTTTCCAAACATGGGGTGCAACATTGACATAGACATCATCACCCCAACTAAAGACACCACCGGCAACCCCTGAAACAGATGTCTTAAAATCGCCAGCAAAAACTTTCGCTTCATCTGCAATGCCATCTCCATCTCTATCTTTGATGGCATGCACGAATTCTGAAAGCACCATGAGATCTCGCCAGTCATGATATCCGTCCTTGTTATGATCCGAGACTCTTCGCTTATTTTTATCTGAGTTCTCACGAGATAAAGTCCTCTTATAGAAAGCTTTTTTGGAAGCTACAGTCTGCAATGATAATTCTGTGTTAATCCAATCCGAGTTAGAGCGGATATCCAGATTTTGAGCCTTACGTCTTTGTGTCTCTGTGACATAGACTGTTCCATCAAAACCTACACTTAAACCCACTGGATTTTTAAGCATCGGATCTCGGGCAAACTCCTGTGCCTCTAAATCTTTTGGAAACGAAAAACGAACGCTCTGAGAACGTCCAGAAGGTAAAAATATAAATACAGAAAGCAATACCCTGAATAAAATTTTATGACAAAAATTCATAACTAAAATCTAGACCAGCGGAAATTAAATCAATGACGAAACGACAGAGAGCCATCAGCGTTTACTTTTCTATAATAACAACCGTGGCGTGTTAGGCCATTTTCATCTTTTGTATGACAAGACCCTTTGCCTGCTAACTTTACCAGATAAAGGATGCTATTCTGCTCGCAATTTACCCTGACTTCTATTAATTCGAGAAAATCTCCAGAGGTCTTTCCCTTAATCCAGAGCTCATTTCGACTCGTTGACCAAAAAGTCGCTTTCTTTTCTTCAAAAGCCGTTTTCAGTGCTAGTTCATTTATATACCCCACAATAATGACTTCTCCGGAATCCACATCTTGTGCAACCGCAGGTATGACATCTTCGGGTCCGGTCGCGATCTTGCGCAGTTTTGTAAAATCTAACTTTAGCTCCAAGCCTTCTTCTAGGTCATGATGACTCATATGATTAGTCTATTATTTTTCCCAAATCGTGGAAACCCAATTTATAAATCATATTTTATTGAGGAAGATATTTATTACAGCGTAGTCCCTCGCATATTCATAAGTGTTCCCGGTGATGCTCCAAATTCATGCAGCCGATCGCTTCCATTTTTAGAATTTAAAAAATTACCTGAAAATGCATAAAGCCATCTAACGAGATAAAAAAATAGAATGTCGATAGCACATGCTGAGTGAGGATTTCGGTGATCCAAAACAAAATTTATAACTATGAATTTTCAAAAATGCCCCCCCCTATTTTTGGATGTCTTTATTATGTGGGATAGACAAGATAGATTTTCTCACATATAAAGTGGACCATATTCTCTCTATATGAAGACTTTATATCTTTGTCTAATCGTCATTTTTCATTCCATAGGATCACTACAAAGCCAAACTAAAAGCGAATTGGCAGCGATCGACCCATCAAAGGCCAAGTTACCCCCACTTGCCACTATGACGACTCCCGGTTATTTATCTGGAAATCTAATTTATGAACTTGCCAACCGGCCAACTCCTGAGTGCCATGCCTCAACTATCGTAGAGACTCCAACCGGTATCGTTGCCGCCTGGTTCGCTGGAACTGAAGAGGGAGATCAGGATGTCGCCATTCGTGTGGCGCGCTTTAATGGGCACAAATGGTTGCCATCAATTGAAATTGCAGATGGGAGCGAGAATGAAGATAAGGAATACCCATGCTGTAACCCGGTTCTCTTTCAACCCGAAAATGGTCCTTTGATGCTATTCTATAAAGTCGGGCCTTCGCCGAGCATGTGGTGGGGCGCTCTTGCCACTTCTGAGGATGGCGGAAAGAAGTGGGAACTTCATGGCAGGCTTGGAACTAAAAAAGAATTAGGGCAGCCAAACATAAATCTTATCGGACCAGTGAGAAGCAAACCAATCCAATTAGCCGATGGATCAATTTTATGTCCAAGCAGTTCTGAGCATGACAAATGGAGAGTGCATTTTGAAATTACCAAGGATTTGGGAAAAACTTGGGAATTAATACCACCAATTAATAATGGCTCGGCGTTTAATGCGATTCAACCAACGATCATGAAACACAAAAACGGCGCATTACAGATATTATGCCGCACGAAGGAGAAAGTACTCGCACAAAGTTGGTCACAAGATAAAGGAAGAACATGGTCAAAATTATCGTCCAGTAATCTTCCTAATCCAAATGCTGGTGCTGACGCTGTCACATTAGACGATGGGAATCAACTATTGGTTTATAACCATTCATGGAGAACATTAGGTAAAAATGGCAGACAAATCATTAACGTCGCCTTATCGAGAGATGGAAAAAAGTGGAAGCCGGTTATGACGTTGGAGCAACAGGATAATAGAGCCGGTTATTCTTACCCAGCAGTCATACAATCAGATGATGGGCTTGTTCATATTACATACACTTGGCGACGAATCGGTATTAAACATGTGATCCTCGACCCAAATAAGCTCTTGTAAGGCTAAGTTTATATTTTGAATAAACCTCTGTTTAAATACTGCTGACTTTATTAAGTGAAAACCCGATCTATTTTGCACTCTACTATGCCGCCATTTAGAGTTGTTGAGATGACATAGGACAGGAAGATACGGAACATATCGAGTACAACAGCGCACAACCGAACCACTAAAAGGAATAAATAATAAAGCAAATATGTCTCTGACGAATCAGGATCGAGTGGCAACCCCTCTCATGAATAATAAAAACTGAAACCTCTATATAAAACGGCATATAGATAAGAGGGCCTTTTAAATGCAGCTGATGTCATGGGAGAAAAAAGAGATCCTTTATTTTAATAAAATTGGCTGCACGGCCTTGGCTAAATCTTTCATCATAAGATCGACAGCATGCTGATTGAGATGCGCATCCTCAGGGCCCATACGCCATACCTTTTCTCTTACAGGTAAGTTGAGAAACTCGAATCCCTCATTAATGTCTGCTAACGATTTCAATGCCTGATCTAGACTCGTTTTGTAAAATTTGCCGTTTAATTGATAAACCCTTTCCTCCCCCGGCTTTCCTTGAACAACTTCATCGAACCGACTAGCTGAGAAGGTCACAAAGGCCCCATTTTGCTTTTCCACAGCTTTTTGCATTTTAGACATTAGTAGTCGGGATAATTCGATTCCATAGGAAACCCGAGGGCTCCGAGGAACAAGAAAAAGGCAAAAGTGATTTTTATCCTCATCAAAATTATCAACGAGGAAGCCCATCTCTTTTCTATCCCATGCTTCCTGCCACTCCATTCGAACTTCCCCTTCATAGGAATCCATTGGAGTATATGGCTCAGGTAAAATGTTGCGCGACCACTGGGTATCGAGAGTATTTTTGCCGCCGGTTGCTCTATGTATCAGAGTACCTATTCGAGAACTGCTTAGCATAAGCGGGTCTCCGATTTGGCCAGTGGGTCCAGCTAATTCCCCATCTTCAATCCAGTATGTTGGTTTTGGGGTGCCATTCCACGGCTGATGAGTAGGAAATAAATTATTCCAGACATCATTCACTAAAGTTTGCCAGAGGATAACCATGTCGGCTCTATGAACTTCAAGATATTCTTTTAAGGCCAAAAGTTCTTGATCGTAGCCATATCCAGCAGCACCAATAGTGAAAACCTTTACGTTTTCACCTGTAAGACGCTGTAAGTAAGCTTGCAGTCTTCTTTCCGGCATCCATTCATAAGCACTTCCCCACCCTTCGACTTGCGAATCACCTAATAAGACAACGACTTTGTCATCATCTGAGTATTCTATTTTCTGACCGCGAAATCCTAGTTGATTTTTCTCGCTGTTAAAGCCAGAAAACCTCCAGCCCATTGTGGCTGGTTTCGGCTTGTCGATGGCATTCAATAAGACTTCCACTAGAACCAATGGGACAACCACAATTATCCCAAATAAAACCAGGGTGAAAATCAGCTTTTTCTTTTTAGACAGGGCCACTTTAAATTAAAAAAGGTGATGTCTGGGTATCCCGGATCAAAATAAAGTATAGATGAATGGTGCCGCTCCTGTCTGCCCAAGGACAACGAGAATTCCAATAAGGCCCAAAATGCACAGCAGAGGAATGAGCCAAAACTTACCCGACTCTTTTAAAAATTCGGCGAATTCGCCTACGATTCCTTTTTCAGATGCCTCACTTTCAAATTCTGATTTTTTGGAATTTTCTTCGTCCATAAATAGTATTTTTCGATTAGTTAAATATTCGGGAATTCATCAAGATTGGCGATAATAAGACTTTAAAGGAAGGTCTTTTTTAGCGTCCAACCAGTTAGTTTTAATATTTCGTTTCGAGATTCTTAAAGGATCCGTTTTTCTCATTCTTAAAGCACATCCAAAAAGACTCAAAATGACATAGTAAAATATCCCCATGACAAGATTTGAAATGACAAAACCAATACAGCAAGCAATAAAATACCAAACATAATATAGAGGGCGACCTAAAATAGGTATTATATATGAGAGGACCCCAGCAAGTATAATTCCTTCAAACAAAAAATGCAGAAAGTCCGGGAGAAATGATTTTTCCAAACCAAATTTCAAGCCCCAAAATAATGCAGTAAGCGAGATCCCTCCAATAACTAGGACCCTGCCGAAATTTTTAATTTCTTTAGTATCGGGCTTCCACTGAACGTCTGCAAATGGGTTTAACATAGGTATTCTTCAAATAATCTCTCGTTAAATTTCAATCCAATGGGAACTCTCTTCTATATCTTTCTTGGTAGGATTCATCCAAATTTTTCTGATCTGATTTAACAAGGACTACATTCTCTAGGACAAGGACGTCCATGTAAGTATTCATAAAGCACCTGTAAGCTTCAGAGGGGCGGCAAACTATGGGTTCCCCGCGAATATTGAAACTGGTATTAATGATAACCCCACATCCAGTTTGATTCTTAAATTCTTTGATGAGTCTGTAATATCGACCGTGTCTTTTTTCATCCACTGTTTGAACTCTAGCAGAATAATCCACATGAGTGATTGCCGGAATAGCCGATCGTTTTACGTTAACTCGCTCCCTTAGATCTTTAGATTCCTGATGCCTCTTTTGCTCTTCGGTTAAACGGGTCCGCTGCTCTTCGGCAACAGGCGCAACAATAAGCATATATGGGGACTCTTTATCGAGATCAAAATATGTGGAGACATCCTCATTTAAAACACAGGGGGCAAAAGGACGGAAAGATTCCCTAAATTTTATCTTCCTGTTCATCACTGACTGCATTTCTGGATTCCTAGCATCTCCAATTATACTTCTGGCACCGAGGGCTCGAGGCCCAAATTCCATCTTTCCCTGAAACCACCCAACTACTTTGCCATGACTCATATGTCGAGCAACAGATTCCAAAAGCTCGGATTCATTCTCGAAGTGCTGGTAGATGGCATCTTCTGAATCAAGAAATGATTTGACTTCATCATCCTTGTAATGAGGGCCTAAAAGACTGGCTTTCTGCGAATCATAACCACTCGCTTCCCGCGGCTTATCATTCAGATGAAAGCGACAAAATTGAGCTGCGCCTAGCGCCCCTCCGGCATCTCCAGAAGCTGGCTGAATCCATATATTTTCGAATATATTTTCCTTTAAGATTTTCCCATTACCCACGCAATTAAGCGCTACTCCACCAGCAAGACAAAGATTGTGACTTCCAGTGACCTCCTTGGCATGACGGGCCATTTTAATCATGACCTCTTCAGTGACGACCTGGATAGAAGCAGCGAGATCCATTTCTCGTTGCCCTATTTGTGATTCTCCCTTGCGTGCGGGAGCCCCAAAAAGGCGTTCAAATTTCTGGTTGGTCATTGTCAAGCCAACACAGTAATTAAAATAATCCATATTGAGATGGATGGAGCCGTCATCAAAGATAGTGACGAGATTGTCTTTTATAGTTTCGACATATTTTGGATCCCCATATGGTGCGAGTCCCATCAATTTATATTCGCCGGAATTTACTTTAAATCCGCAGTAGTATGTGAAAGCTGAATATAGCAACCCGACGGAGTGTGGAAAATGCATTTCTTTAAGAAGCTCCACTTTGTTGTCTTTGCCGAGGGCAAGCGATGCAGTCGCCCATTCTCCAACTCCGTCCATTGTGAGAATGGCCGCATCTTTGAACGGCGATGGGTAAAACGCGCTAGCGGCATGTGATTCGTGATGACGTATAAAAACAAAAGGATTCTTTGGAACGCCTCCTAATCCATCCTTAAGGAGACGTTTGTGAAAAAGCTTATCCTTGAGCCATACAGGCATCGCTTTGCAGAAACTATTAAATCCTGATGGGGCAAATCGCAAATAGGTCTCCAGCAAGCGATCAAACTTTAATATGGGTTTTTCATAAAATACGACGAAATCGAGATCAGAAACCTCAATCCCGGCTCGATCCAAGCAAAAATTGACTGCATTTTTCGGAAAATCGGGATCGTGTTTAATTCTGGTGAATCTTTCCTCCTGAGCAGCAGCCACAATGCCGCTTTCGTCAACCAAGGCAGCCGCTGCGTCATGATAGAAACCTGATATCCCCAATATTTTCATAATTTTTGATTTCTCAGCTTAACATTCACACAACATAACCCACTGAAAAATATTAAGTTATCTCGCACAGAATCATTGAGCTAGTAAATCATTTGTCAAGACAGCTTGCTGTCTTACTATTGGTTTGATCGACTAATTTCAGGACATATAAAGAAGTTTTTTATTAAATTATGCCAATTATCAAAAAATTTTCACTAAACCTTTCCTCAATAAGCAAAGCACTTTTAATCGAATTTAACGGTAAATGAACCAAATTTTAGAATTAATAAGGCATTTACCCATTGTGGATACGAATTGACAGTTGCCTGTAATTGCGACTCTATTATCAAAAAATAATGAATAACGAAGAAGCTGCCAGATCTTTTGATTTCCTCGTATTGGGAAGTGGAATCGCTGGACTATCGTTCGCCTTAAAAGTGGCAAAATCCGGCTCAGTAGCTGTGATCACAAAAAAAAATAAGGCTGAGTCAAACACTAATTATGCCCAGGGAGGAATTGCTTCGGTCACTTCAGAGGAGGACAGTTTCGATCTTCATGTTCAAGATACATTGAAAGCTGGGGCTGGTCTTTGTCACGAACCTACCGTTCGAACTATTATTCAAGAGGGCCCGGATAGAATCCAGGAATTGATCGAACTTGGAATGCAGTTCTCAGAAAGAACACCACCAGATAAACCAGACACCACTGAATATGATTTGGGCAAAGAAGGTGGGCACACGAAAAGGAGAATCCTCCACGCCAAAGACGTCACTGGTAAACAAATCGAAAAAGCCCTTCTGGAAGCTATTTCAGAACAACCAAACATCTCCGTCTTTGAAGACCATTACGCCATCGACATAATAACATCAACTAAACTTGGCCTCGATGAGGAAAACCGAGTGCATGGTGTTTATGTCTACGAGCAAATTAGAAACAAAGTTTTGTCATTCTCAGGAAAGGTAATTCTTATCGCTACTGGTGGCTGTGGTAAAGTTTATCTCTATACTACAAACCCAGATATAGCTAGTGGAGATGGAGTCGCCATGGCGTGGCGGGCAGGCTGTAAAATAGCCAATATGGAGTTTATGCAGTTCCACCCCACTTGCCTCTATCAACCTCAGGCAAAGTCTTTTCTAATTACAGAAGCGGTTCGAGGCGAAGGGGGGATATTAAAGCTTCCTGATGGAACTGAGTTCATGGAGAACTACCACCCATTAAAATCACTTGCCCCTAGAGATGTTGTCGCGAGAGCCATTGATAATGAAATGAAAAAATCTGGTTCAAGCTACGTTTATCTCGATATCACTCACAAGCCAGCCAAATTCGTCATGAACAGGTTCCCGAATATCTATCAAACATGTCTCAAATATGGATTGGATATCACCAAGGAATGCATACCAGTGGTCCCGGCGGCACATTATCAATGCGGTGGAATTATGACGACAGTCAACGGAGAGACAAATATAAAAGGACTTTATGCAGTCGGTGAAGTCACATGCACAGGTTTACACGGAGCAAACCGGCTGGCCAGTAATTCATTACTAGAGGCATTAGTTTGCGCCAATAGAGCTTCGGATACTATTTTACAACAAGAACTTCCACAAAAACCCGCTGCGATTCCAGAGTGGGAGAAAGGAAGAGCTGTTCACCCAGATGAACATGTTGTCATTACCCACAATTGGGATGAAATAAGGAGAACCATGTGGGATTACGTCGGTATCGTCAGGACCAATAAAAGACTCAAGAGAGCGAGAAAACGTATTCTTAATCTTCTTGAAGAAATCGATGAATACTACTGGGACTTTGAAATAAATTCTGACCTTGTTGAATTAAGAAACCTTTCCACTGTGGCTCACCTCATCATCGAAAGCGCCATGCAGAGAGATGAAAGTAGAGGACTTCACTACAACGTGGATCATCCCGAGCCAGTGCCAAGCCTAGCCCAATCGAATACAATACTCCAAAAAAAAGCCTGAAATATCATGTCAAAAGGACTTGAAAAATACCAAGAAAGACAGGCAAAGCTCAACCAGATCGGAAAAGACTTGGCCCGGCGAGCGAAATCCAAATGTGAACTCTGCCAGATGGGAGGCGTATCGCTGAGAATCTATGAGTTAGCCCCACTGCCTCAAGACCCAGACTTGAACAAAGCTATCTTTATTTGTGACGGTTGTCTGAATTGGATATCAAAACCGAATAAAATTAATTTAGATCGATGGCGTATTTTAAAGGAAACTGTTTGGTCGGAGATACCTGCAGTCCAAGTCATGTCTATACGCATATTAAGCAACATAGGAAAAGAGCAACAATGGGCTAGCGAATCACTTGAAAACGTTTATCTGGACCCTGAAATAGAGGATTGGGTCTCGCAATCGCCCATTTAAAAACCAGCCCTTCTCATCCATCAAATCCTATTAAAGTGACACCTCAACCTCCTATGGAAGCCTGGAAGGATTTCCACTATTGCCCCAAATGCGGCACTGAAAATGAATATAACAAAAAAAACCCGTCGAATCCATTCTGCTGCTGCCATTGTGGTTTCACTCAATATTTCAACCCATCAATAGGGGTCGTCGGGATATTAGTTAACAAGCAAAACGAATGCTTACTTCTGGAGCGAGGCAGAGAACCAGCTAAAGGAAAATTTGGACTTCCCGGCGGCTTTGCAGATTTTAATGAATCCGCAGAGGATGGATTGAAAAGAGAGATTTACGAGGAAACCAAATTATCACCATCGTCATTCAAATACCTATATTCAGACACTAATTTATATCCATTTAAATCCGTACTTTATCATGTGATTGATATTTTCTTTGTCTGCTCATTGAACTCATTCCATGGTATAGAATTACAAGAATCCGAAGTCACAGGGTTTCTGATAACAATCCCAAAGAAGGAGCACTTGGACCGGATGGCCTTTAAATCAAATCGAAAAGCTTTGGAAATATACTACGACCTATAATTGGATCCAGGTCAGGATAATTAATGAAGTCCGGCGGGCTTATTATTCTTCTACTCTGTAAGTCAGCAAATCCGAGTGAGGTCGGTTGTCATTGTTCCACTTTTTAAGAGAACCATTATTCAACTTAAATAATGGAGTCCTCTTTATGTTCTCAACATGGCCATCGGCAAAGAAGATGTTGTATTTTCCATTATGTCGAGCAAGCACAGCTCTCCTAATACCTTTACTCCCAGGCCAAAAACTCCTGAGAACACCATTGCGGGAGTTAATGTCAATTAGCCCAATGCCACTATAATCATCCTTTTGGGCTTCAATGTCATACAGCATGCTCATCATTGCTTTTGGAGTCCATAGCAAATGTGCATCGCCCAATGCAATCATGTTAGATGGTGCCTTTATTTGCCCCTCTTTTATTCTGAGGAACTCATTCTTCAAAACATCATCGCCAACTTGAGAGACGTTAACTTTAGTTAGCGACCCGCCTAAACCAAGAGAGCTAGGTGTTGTTTTGGTCCCATTCGCATTGTAGCCATAGCTCCCCAATGGAGCTCCATATTCATTTCCCAGTATTGTTGACCCTCTGTAGTCGGGACATTTATAAACTTTTTGTTCCCATGTCTGGTGCACATATGGCCTGAGATGCTCGGTCCAAAATGTGACTTGTGAATGAAAATCCGGATCCACATTATATGGAGGGTAATACCCTGTGTCTTGCACGAATGAATACATTCCCGCGCCTATTTGCCGGCAATTATTGGCGCAATATATCTCACGAGCTTTAGATTTTGCCACGTTCAAGGCCGGAAGAATTAAAGACGCCAATATGGCTATAATTGCAATGACAACCAACAGCTCAATCAATGTGAAACCAGAAGTCCGTTTAACCATACGTTTCCCCCCAAGGACCCCTTGACATATTTTTTTATTGGGCATTGGATACATAAATATGGCCGATGGAATGAAAGAAACACTCAGGAATTAAATGAAGATATCCTTAATTTCACTGCAGGACGCTTTCGACCTTATACCAGCGATGCTGATCAGAATCCGGTAAAATATCAAACGAGAAATCTTTATTTGTCTCCTCGACCAATTCCCAAGAGCTCTTATCTGATAAATCTGTGGAAGATAAAACTCTATATTTACTGGCGCATTCGACTTTGGTCCATCGAAGAAAAACCCTATTGTTGTTAGTATCCCATGAGATCCTCAAATCTGAAACAGGGTCGGCCGAAGAACAACCCCCTGAATTTTCCTTATTCGTCTCAAACATTCGAAAATATTTGGAACCAGTTTCGAATATTTTCGAAGGAGGGCTGGCATTACCAGATAAATCAGAGGAGACGTCACTGGTGAGCTCAGCTACTATGCCTTTCCCCTGCGCCAGCCACCTGTAAATTCTGACATAAGAGGTCGCCCCCATTGAGACAAACGTCCCGTCATCCTGCTGAATCTGAACATCCTGACTCGTGACCGTATTAAGTCTTAAAACATCGACAAACCCGATGTTTTCCAGTTCAGCGAAACCATAAGCATCAACGATAAAGTCATCCTTGATTATAATCCTAAACTGACCAAGCGACCCAAGCCCACCACCGATGTCAATATTCGTGTCAAAAGTAATAACATTGGACCATTCATCTCCATATTTAATATTGGCAGGGAAATCCACTTGAGGAACTTTGAATTTTAGAGGTCCATCAAGGCCCAATACTAACTGTGCAGGATCATTGGTGTCCCGGACGAAACCATATACCTTTCTTCCCAAACCCTCGACTGATTCGAAAAATATCTCACCTAACATCTCACCCGTTTCTTCTACACGAGCACGCTCCATGATGGTTGCCTCGGGAAACTCATCGACAAAAATTGAATCTGATGGCTCTAGGTAGTCGAACTTGATGACTTCGTTTCTTGGACCTGCGGTGAAATCCCAAAAATTTGGTCCCCCCTCAGATCCGATGATGTTGACAGCGGAGACTTTTGCATCACCATTCGAGTAAGCTTTGTAATAAAGACCCTCCTCATTGAACATGTCCGCAGATGTGATGACTACCTGTGACGAAGCTTGATTCCAGCACCAAAAACCTGAAATTAGTACAAGTAATAGTATTTTGATTTTCATTTCAATTACCCCATTTGAAACCAGACTGCCCCTACCTAAAATGTTCATCAATATCGATAGTTGTCTTTGCAATGTACATACACTTCGAACTCTCAAAAGTCAAACTGGGGCACGTGCGCTTAGCAATGAAATCTCATTAAAAACTACGAGGAAGGCTGCGAAAACGAATAAAATCTGACACCTGTAGAAGGGTTTAAATAAGTCTCACAAAAAATGGATTGCATTCTGAAGCTGATTTGAGGCATTATCCTCTTCCCTTAAGGCCTGGGCGAATGGCGCAGCGGCTAGCGCAGCTGTCTTACACACAGTAGGTCGGGGGTTCGAATCCCTCTTCGCCCACCATTTTCTTCCATCTTCAATTAATTGATGAAAATTATGCCTGAGTCACTGCGAACGGTTTAATTTAGTCAAATAGTAACCCACCAAAAAAGTAAGCCATTTTGTAGAATACATTATTTTGAAAAAACAGGCCTGGCTATTTTGGGCTCATGGCTGCTTGGTTTTTATAAACTAAATGGACAATGACGCCCGCAGCACGAGGAGAAGCCCTACTCGTTCTTGGTATGTTGGTGGTCTCTCCCATTCGGAGTGACTGAA
>MDTB01102779.1_pt1 | contig 13719 bp, 13 predicted proteins | sample 811161 | NCBI WGS metagenome assembly MDTB01 (sample SAMN05326650, study PRJNA326480) | marine metagenome | isolation source: seawater | place: Mediterranean Sea | collected 2009
GCTTCTCCTGATGTCTATGGTGGAACTTATGGCCTCATGACTGAAGATTTACCAAGGTTCGGCATCGAGGTGACTCTGGCAGACATTCGGGACCCTTCTTCTTTTGAGGCCGCAATCAAAGAGAACACGAAAATGCTCTATTCCGAAACACTAACAAATCCAAATCTCAAGGTTTGCAACCTCCCAGAGATTGCTCGAATTGCTAAGGAAAACAACCTCATATCAGTTGTTGACAACACATTTGTCTCACCTTGGGCTACACGTCCAATCGAAATGGGACATGATCTTGTTATCCATAGCACCACGAAATATCTCAATGGTCATTCAGACCATATAGGGGGAGTGGTTGTTGGCTCTAAAGCCCTCATTGCACAAGTTTTTGCAAAGAAAATCCATTTTGGAACATCCCCCGACCCCCATGCCTGCTTCCTCTTAGAAAGAGGCATTCGAACACTTCATGCACGAATGCCACTTCATGCATCTAATGCAGCAACCTTAGCTGAGAGGCTAGAATCCCATCCAGCCATTGAACGAGTGGTTCACCCTTCACTTGCTTCTCACCCAGATTACGAGATTGCTAAACATGTCATGCCTAATGGAACAGGTATGCTTGGATTTGTTGTTAGGGGTGGAGATAATGCTGCTATGACCTTCATGTCCCGATTGAAAATCATATTCGAGGCAACAAGTCTTGGAGGCGTCGAATCTCTCATTGAGGTTCCAGCCACCTCATCTCACATGGCGGTTCCAGAAGAGGTTCGAATCGCTGCAGGAATATCTCCTGGCTTTGTTCGGATGAGTGTTGGTATTGAGGATGTTGAAGACATTTGGAATGATATATATCAGGCATTAGATGCTTGATTATTCATCATCTGGGAGCTCCGTTTGGAGACTTGCAGCAGCAGCGACCTTACCCATTGCATCGATGTAATCACTTTTCTTCCCATTTCCAGCAATCAGAATCTCACTAACTTGCCATAGGTCAGATACAGCCCTTGCCCAGTCACCACCTTTGTCTCTAGCAACTTGCTCAAAGCGCCAGGCTTCAGACCCATCACGATCATGTGCAACCAACCAAGCCCAACCCATAGCAGCATCATTGATGACTTTCCGTTTTCGAACCATCGAGATTGTCCTCCCGAGACCATCTGTGTGACCCTTACGCACTAAATCATGAAGCAAATCCAAGGGCGAGGGTAGTACTGTATTGTTCCAAGGCAATGCTTCTAGCTTCGAAGTAGCTTGCCGATCCTTACTCAATCCTTTGAGGAAGGCATTGAATCCCTGCTTACGCTTCATTTGCTTTGCATGAATATCGTCGGCTTTTTCACCTTCAATCCCAAACATTTCCTCGAGGATTGTATGGCCCCAATCATCCCAGAGAGAAATCAGAATATCATGGCCAGCACGCATCTCGAGCCGAATCACATCATCCGGCGAATCGAGAGCAACACCATCTCTACGTACATGTAGTCCAGCCTTTATGTTCGAAAGAGCGCATTGAATGGCCTCCTTCTCTAAATCAGTCCCTTCAATTGCAGAAATCCCCTCTTCAAATTCCTCGAACCACATAGTCCCGAGAACGAATCCTTCATCGATTGAATTGGTGACAGCACCCTTCAATCGTTCAACAACGTCTTTGTCTTTCAAGGTTAGATCAGTCCAAGCCGTAAGAACCTCTTGACCCGCTTCTTCCATTTCCTTTGAAATCTCTCGATCATCACCCCACCCTTCTGGCGCCCAAATCCATTCGATTTCAGCCACGGCTGAAATTTTAGGAGGAAGCATACGAAGCGAAATCCCTCCGATAAGACTCTCTTCGATGGATTGTAGAGAGGCCGCGGAGATACCAAGCAAAGTCCCATCATTAAATTCGAAACGAATCCAGCCATCCTTGGTTTGCTTCCGTTCTTCCACTTCTTTTGGAGTTAGGCCGGATGTGAACCAAACTCGCCCATCTTTCTGTAGGTTGATTGGTGTTTGTTTTAGCCCCTCATCAATCCAACCATCAGGGATTAGGGGTTTAGTGCCCGTGCATACAATTTCAGCACGGCTACCAAAGAACCAGATTCCAGCTTTTGCATGATCTCGCCAAAGCAATAGTCTCAACGGGATATCATGGAAATTTTGCATTGAGGCAAGATCGGTTGGCGCCGCCATCCCGCGTCGAACGAAACTGTGCCGACCATAAGCGGGGTTTTGAAAGATTGAAACAGTGTCAAACGTTTCTTCATGCGCAGCCGCAAGCGTACCAGCAAGGGCACGAGCGGGAACATCTCCTCGACGTTTACGCATTCGTCGTTGAAGCCATTTCAGATTGTTTCGTTTATCGGTAACACGCTGCACTTCCTTCTGTGTCTTTTTCAATGGGTCTCGTCGAGGAAATACTCCCTTTGGATGACGAGTAGGTAGGATGGAACTAGGATCATCAAGTAAAGCATCCAAGTTTTTTCTCAAACGCTTCTGAATGGAATCAGAGGCTTTTTTGATGCCCTTCATACGGAGCTTTCGCCGTTTATCCTCACCAGGAAATCGGACTTGTCCGGGTCCGGCCATAATGTCGTCAACCCCCTCTCCTGTTTCACATCTACGCGTGATATCTCATGCTGTCGAAAACCATCAGTTCATGATTATCCATTTCTGCAGGTAGAATAAGACAATGAATCCGCCCTTTATCCATACCTTCCATTTCTTCGATTATTGTAGAGCAGACATGACTTTGAGCAGTTCCTAGGTCAGATAGAACGACGACATTCCAAGTACTGACGTCTACTTCTTCATTCTCTTCATTCCACCGTTCTGCCATCTGCATGAGTATTTGTCCAGCAACTGGCGGACTCATGTGAATTGGATCTTCAATTCCTAATCCGGTAGGATCCAAATCGAGCAATACCAAAGTATGCAGATTTCGTGATCTGTTGTCAAGTATGTAGCGTAAAGGCGAGGTTGGCAGATAGTCGCCATAAGCGTAAGGTAACGTAACTTGACGCCCAAATCGATAGGATTGCATTCCACTGGAACTAATGGCTAAAGTTGTTGCAGAAATACCGGGTACAATTGTCACACGCACCCCATTTTCCTTTGCTCTAAGGAGTAAATCAACATGAGTTGTCGCTTGCATTGGATCACCCACTACCATAATTGCCACCTTCCGTGTTTTTGCCTCTTCGATAATCTCTCTTGGATTTTCGATTTTGGGGCGCATCACTCGTTTCCATGGGCCCACAAGATTCTCCAATTCACTTTCTTGGTCAATGGGCAGGGTTGCAGTATACCCCTCGAGATATCGCTCATCCATGTCCTGTAACAGATTGATGGCGCGTTGTGACATTAGGCCAAGGTCTCCTGGTCCGAGGCCGATTAGAAATAATCCACTCGTATCCACTAATCTTCCTCCGTCAGCGTCAAGATGCCGTTAGCACTGGTTAGAGCGGGTCCCATGCGTCATTTGAGCGTGCCGTCGAGCATGACGCAACAAACAATCGACATTTTACGGGAATCAGGATGGCTTCACACAGAGCATCGCGTTCGACCGTATGATGATGGACACATCCTCATTCCGTTGAATGATAACGCCCCCTCAGAACTACCTTCTGACCTTGCCAATTTTCCAATTATAGACGCCAATCCTGTTCCACGGAATAGCCGAGAATCTTGGCAGGCGCGTTTTACCGAATTAGCAGGAGAGGGCGTGTTAGAGAACATCATCGTCTCGAAAACTCACGAAATTTTGGGTGATCTTCTCATCCAACGACATGATGAGGTAAATGACCAGTATCTTCCAGCGTTTATTCAATCTAAAATGGAGACCCACCCTCGAATTCGTCTTATGTTACTAGATCACGGAGTGAAGGGCGAATTCAGAATTAGAGATTTACAACCCATTGCAGTTCGAACAAATCGATTGATTTGGGGCGAGGAATTGGAGGGCCTCGAATCAAACCTTCTAGATCCAACAACAGATGTACCTGAGAATGGATTACGCCTACGTCTCAACCCCTCTCGAGTTTATTTCTCTAGCAAATTACAGTATGAGCGCCAAAATACAACGAAGGAATTAACCCAATTTTCTGTTGAATTAGGCCGCCCCATCAACATCTGCGACCCATTTTGTGGCGTTGGGCCAGCGATTGCACCCTTGCTGCGTCGAGAAAGCTTGGTAGGCGATCTTCTAGTCAATGACCTCAATCCAGATTGCCTCCCATTTTTGTTTCACAATCTCAAACCTCTCCGCGGATTAGAACTCAATTTCCCTCAGGATAATTTAGTGGAACCAACTTCTGGCATCTTTGTTGGATGTATGGATGCAACACAGATCCCCAGCATAAAGGATCAGTGTGGCCGTTGGGACGCACTTCTTGTGAATCTCCCCCATCAAACTCTGAGGTTATTGCCAGCATTACTTCCACTTCTCCGCCCCGAAGGGCCGATGAGGATTTGTGGATGGACAATTATTCCAGAAAGTGAAGTTATCGAACTCCCTGACAAGCTTTCAAGAATTGTTGATTGCAATGTCGAAGATATTGAAGTGCGAGTACGTAAACAGTTCAACGCAACGGATATGCTAGCCGCCTTTATTGTACGTCGTTAGGCGCCCCGACCGGGATTTGAACCCGGGTCGCAGCCTCGACAGGGCTGCATGATAGGCCACTACACCATCGGGGCAGGCAATTTGCCCAACACCAACCTGTATATAATCGGCTTGATGAATCAAGGGATGATGTCCGACGAGGAAGGCACCCCCCGCACCCCCTCTCGAACAACGAGAGGAAGAGCACGACCATCCATGGGCGGTTCTGGCTTATTTGGGGCCTCATCTCCCTCTCCGGCGTCCAACCCGCCTCCTTCAACCACAGAGAATCCTAATCCAATTTCATCCACATCTGTTGTAGAAGATTCCCCTTCAACCCAGAGTAGTGATATGGATGCAGCCATCATGCACCTTGAAGCCCAGAATGCTGAACTTCGTTCAGCCCTCTCATCTACCACGGCGGATCTTGTAGCATCCACGGCAGCACCAGTGCCTCCAATCGTTGGTGAGGGCTACGTTCTTTCCTCCCTTGACCTTTCATCGATTATTCGAACAGGCCGTCTAATGCACCTCGATGGGCTTGTTCGAACTAGTACTGGTGCAATCACAATGCTAAACCCCGAATCCCCTGGAATCGTCCATATGACGAGAGAAGGCGCTACTCTATCTTCACTTACTGAGCATGCAATACTTTCAGCACCCTTGGGTGTCGATGCGCCCAATGATGCACCTGTTGAACACCATCTTCTCTATGTTCTTCTTGCTCAACAATCCCTCAACAACCCAGGTCGGGCGGCAACCATTCTGAGCGACAGTCCGTTTTCAGTTGCGGCCTCCCAAAATCCCGACGCTTTTGTTCTGGATGCAGAGAAAACAGGAATCGGCCGCGTCGCCATCATTGATGATGGTCCAGTGGATCAAATGATCCAAGAGATTGGTGAAGCGTTCAGAGATATTGGTGGGAATGCCATGGTTGTTAGGGGTCGTTTCGTCTTAGGATTCGGCCTTGATGTAGAATCGGCAATGCAGGCTCTTTCTACACTTGAAGCGAATATGCAACGTCACGTTCTTCGTTGAATTGCGGAGAACGCCAGATTCAAGGAGTGACCCTACTGAATGCGGTCATGGGTGATGGGGCCACTCCATTGGTGATCGACGTTATCGACAATGGAGGACAGTGGACACATCGTGAATGGCGCATGCTTCGTTACATGGGTGTTGATACTCAGATTCTTCCCAATGATACACCAGCAGACAGTCTCCGCAGAGTCGACGGCCTAATTCTCTCAGGCGGTGCAACACGAGTTGGACTTACAGGAGAACTTGGAAATTGTGGAGAATACCTAGAGATCGCAGTACCGATTCTTGGGATATGTGCTGGACATCAATTCATGGCACGATTCTATGGCGGGGATGCTGGGGCTGCTCCATCACCTGAATTTGGAGCCGCACATATCAAACTCGTAAATGGGGGCGGCCATATTTTCGAAAGCACACCAGATGAACAGCAGGTATGGGAATCTCACAATGACGAGGTCACAGTCGTACCTCCAAGCTTCCGAATTACTGCATCGAGCGAGTCGTGCAAGGTTCAAGCAATGGAAAACGATGCTGGAGATCGTTTTGGTTTGCAATTCCATCCAGAGGTTGATCACTCAGAGTATGGAGTGAAAATGTTCGAGAATTTCGTTCAAATTTGTGAAAATAAACGTAATTTGTGAACCGTCGGGTTGAAGAATACCCCCACGGTCGCGGAACTATGGTTGAAGTCGATTACCGGTGCCTCCGATGCGGTCACATGATCCCTATCGATACCATGGGTGAAACAAGTACCTTGCAGTGTAAGAATTGCGGATACCGAATTTTCAGGAAACCTCGACGAGGCGGTCACAAGGACCTCATTGCTGAGTGATTCCTCCATCGTTCAGTTCAAAGACCAGCGGATTGAACACAGTGCGTGACTCTCTGGCTTGTGCGTCATGCACCAATTCGATTTGCAGATCTTGCAACTCCAGAAAGGATTCGTAATGCCCTGCAGTATGCTAGTATTGAGGGAGACCCCCCTCATCTCTTGATTTCCGGGCCAAGTGGTTGTGGTAAGACAGCTGCATGGCGCCTCGTTGCTCGTCAAGTACTGGGTCCAGGTTGGAAAGCAACTCATCACGTTCTTCAAGCACGAGATTTGAGCGGATCACAGAATGCAATGAAGCGTTTTGAGGAGTTTCTCAAGAGTGGTTCAGCAGATGGCGGCTCACTTGCTTCTAGCTCAAGCCTCGATGCTTATGATCGAAGTTTGTGGGCAACTGATGACGATGACCCACCGCCTTCAGGAGAGGAAATCAACCTCTCTGACGGGCGCCTTCCCATTTCTCGCCTCATAATCATCGAGGATGCCGACCATCTTGGCTTGAAGAGGCAAGCATATCTTCGTAGGATGATGGAACGTTCTGGCCATACTTCAAGATTCATTCTTGTAGCCCGTTCCCCTAGTCGCATCATTGATGCACTTCGTTCAAGGACTCGTTCGATTCGCCTCCCATCCCCAGAGAGCGACATAATCGAAGAAACCCTTCGTAAGATTGTTGACGTTGAAGGCGTGAAAGTATCAGATGGTGTATTTGGTGATGTTGTTCATATCTCCAATGGAGATTTGAGAAAGGCCATTTTCACCCTCGACCTTCTTGTCCATCGTGGTCTTGCTGAGGACCGTGAAGCGGTTGTTCGTCTTGTGAATGCAGTCACACTTCAAACAGGTCAACACATGGTGGAGATGGCATTACGAGGTCGCGTAGTTGAATGGAAGATGGAAAATGATGGCCGTAGAAGAAAGCGTGTTTCAGTTGGCGCATATGGAGAGCTAGACCGCATGCTTAGAGAGCATGCATTAGATGGAGAGGACATTATTCAACAGGTTCACATGGCGATTACCAGCCCTCGTCTCCCAGTTCCTAACAACCTACGAACCGACCTCCTTGAAGCCCTTGCGTTGACTGAAATTGGGATGGGAAACACAATTGATTCACGGATCCATCTCGAAGACCTTCTCCATAGATTTGCTGAGATCGGACGTAACCACGGCCTATCTATTGCTTGAATACGGGCGCGGCAGGATTCGAACCCACGGTCCCCGGCTTAGGAGGCCGGTGCATTATCCAGACTATGCTACACGCCCAAACTCAGCACAATCGCCCCCCCTTCTTGAAAGGATGCGATGGGATGAAGGGGGTTAGATGCTGGGCAGGTAATGTGAACGAGGAGGAATCGCTCGATTTACGGGACTCCGTACCACTGGCATTGCCAACGCCAGATCGTCCGGAGGAGACTCAATCCCTAGACGAGATCGAACGTGATAAGGAAAAGAGGACTGACAGACGTCGGAATACCGCAGTCAATTTCGCACAATCTACTCCTCTTCGTCTACTGCGCCTTACTCTCGGACCCAGCTTGATGGTGTTGCTGATAGTCGTCATGGTGTTTCCCGACCAGATTGATGCTCAGTGGACAGGCTTTGCAATGATTTGCATTTCAATCATCATCCTCTTACCTCCTACGATTGCTGCCGAGATGCAATTCATTACTTCGGAGAACGATTTCGGACCGAATAAGGGCGCTGAACAACTTTCATTGAATTCATTCCCTGGTGCTGAACGAATCCGTTCGATGATTCGAGAGAATCGTTTGAATGAACGAATTCGGATGATGGCTACTATTGTTGTAGGGGTTCTTGTCATGATCCAGCAATATTTCCTAGTTGGTGGACCGGGAAATATCGTGATTATGATGGCTGCCGTTCTTCTGACAGCCGTCACGATTGCCCAGACGATTAGCCTTGAACGGACAATTCAGATGCGCTCTCTTGAGTTCAAATATCTCCCCTTCCATGCTCCAACTCAACATAGTAGTCAGATGCATACAGTATTGAGTGACCTTATTGAGGCGCACATGGACCCAGATTCCGCATCCCAATGGTCGGCCTGGCTCGATGAACTCAAGCCATCTATTCGTAACAAACTCCCCCCCTCACTAGCGAGAGAACGCATTGTTCAGGCAGTCTATCTCTCGACGATGACAGACAAGGACGGTGTTGGAAATTGGAAATTGAACAATATTCTCACATCTATTGTTAGAAGGGAGATGCGCGATTGGATTATGGCCGAACCATCGTCAAATCAGAGTTCTCAAGATGATGAAGAAATAGCCAGAAAACTACCATTCAACATCTCTTCTTTGCGCCGTCTACTAGAGCACACTGAAGCTTGGCAACCTGGCCTTTTCAGAATCATTCGAAGAGTTAGAAATGATATTCTGACCGGCGATAACACTCTGGTAGATTCAGAATGGAGGATGGATCACGACCTCCCCCTCGTTTGTCCTGATGGTCAAGGCGACCTTTTCCTGATGGTTCACAACTTTGGTGAGCGTGAGGAAACAGTCGAAGTAGAAGTGGTCGTTCCTGGTGGCCTTCCAGAAGTCCAGACCTTCCGAGTAACTCCACAACCAACTCCACAACTTCCGGCTGCCATACCTCTCAATTCCTCCTCAATGACTGAAACTCTAGCCGACCGCCTCTCAATTTTGATGGAACGAGGTCTAGTACTCTGGATTGGTTTAGCCTGGTCTCCGAAAGTTCGTGGTCGACATCCAGTTCAAATTCACCTTCGTCGAGAGGGTGGCGAGACGATTTCATCGGTTGTGCTTTCCACAGAGGTCCAGCAACGTAGTGGCGGTGCAGGGAGTACACAAGTCAGAATGCGGCGGGCAAGTAGCCTTGGAATCGAAGCATTTCGCGATGTGCGCGATTCCCTAAAGATGCGTTAAGCAATTACACTAACCTGCCGCCGCGTTTATGTTGCGTCCTTATGTGGAATGGGTTGCAGGTTGAAGCCATGGAGTCATGGGACGTCATCATTGTTGGTTCAGGAGTCGCGGCTTTACGCGCGGCAATCGCCGCGTTGGATGCAGGGGCGACAGTGAGTATCTTTGATGATACTGGCCCAGGAAGTGCTCAAGCTAGAGCTGACGATACTGGAATTTCGGCATCTCTTGCTGAATCTGATTCTAACGAGCATCAACAAGATACTGCAGAAGTTGGAATGGGTGTTGAGACCACGGTTTCTAGCTCCCGTTGCGCTTCGTCTGTATCAACCCTGATTGAACTTGAACGATGGGGCCTCAATCTCCGCCGGGATGGTTCCGGCGCACCAGCATTGAGTACTCAACCGGGCCATCGAACACCACGTGTTGCTACGGCAGGAGATGTTACTGGGCGCGAAACCCTCCGAATTCTCGAAGAGCAATGTATGAAGCGAGGAATACCACGTAAGCATGACATTCGTCCACTTACTTTGGTGACTGAGAACCAACGAGTCCGTGGTTTAGTTATCCTCGACATCCAAACTGGAATGATTGCACCAATCCAAGCGAAGTCAGTGATTCTTGCAGGGGATGGGCATGATGGCCTATGGATGGAGAACGGATCATCTGGATCTAAGGCCGCTCTAGCATTCCGTTCAGGCGCAATGCTCAGTGGTATGGAATTCGTAGGATGGCATCCAATGATGATCAAGGATTCCGGAATGTTTCTCTCCCTTGCCATCCTTGATGCAGGAGCCCGTTTGCGTAAGGCGAATGGCGACGATATCGAACTTGTTAGTGGTTTGACTGATGCGTGTAGATTATTGTGTGATGATGAGTATGTTCTCGATGCTCGTAATGTTCCAAATTCATTACGTCCATGGTTCAGCACTTCGGCTCAAAATATCGCAGACCGTTTTGGGCTAGATCTTTGGTCAACTGTCATTCCAGTTACTCCTGCTCCTAGATACTCGATTGGTGGCGTTGCTGTGGATGCCGAAGGCCGTGCCTTGGTTAGTGAAGACCTCTGGCTTACAGGCCTCTATGCAGCGGGCGCATCTGCCGACACAGGCATGCACGGTAGCGATGTTCTTGCAGGTAACTGGACGTTGGATGAACTACTCAGTGGGGAGAATGCCGGCACTTCTGCAGGCCAGTGGGCCACCTCTACAAAGCACGGTGGCCGCACACTCTTGATGGACGCGTCTTTCACCTCTGAGGCAGAAATCGAAGCTATGAGTGAAGTCAAGGAAGGCATGACTGTGGGGGCCCTTATGGCATCCATCCGTCGTACAATGATGACTCACATGGGCCTTACTCGCGAAGGAGCAATTCTCCAATCTTTGATAACGAAAATCGATGACCTCGCCACTTCTCCAATTCGTCTTTCTGATGATTCAGCAATCATGAACACTGAATTAATCGCAGCCTTGGATGCTACCTCCATGCTTGACCTCGCTCATGCAGCGATTTCTGCTGCGAAAGCCCGCAAGGAGTCGTGCGGGTCTCACTATCTCATCTAGATTGATAGCGTACCGATGCGAAGGTGTATACATGGATCGCAAGGGACGGGACCCCCGCCTCAATGCGTTAGAAGAAGATTTCTTCGCTTCAGCGAATCGTCAACCCCCAACCCATTCACGTGCGCGAGATGATGGAAAGCGTAGACAGCAACATGTTCGAGTAGTATTCGAAAGTCAAGACAACCCATCTTCTGCTTTTTTGCGTGGTTTCATGAATCCGAGTTATTACAGCGCACCACCTTTGCGTAACGAGGGGTCATTTTGGCACTTCTCGCGAAAAGAAATCAACGATCTTACACTTGCAACCCTGGCATTCGCTCTTGCTTTAGCGCTGATGCGTGTAGGTGGAATGTTTGGAATATTAAACAGTGGAGGTTCACCTATGTCGCTAATCATAGAGATGGCCATATGGGGGACTCTCTACATCTTCTCCCTTGGTCCTGCCTTTTTGTTGCATGAGATGGCACACAAGTTCCTTGCACGACATTATGGGTGCTGGGCAGAATTCCGTGCAGACCCATCTGGATTGAGGATGGGTGTCCTAATTGCAGCGCTTCTTGGTTTTGTCTTTATGGCTCCAGGAGCCGTGATGGTAGCAGGCAATATCACTAAGGAACAGAACGGAAAGATAGCTTTAGCAGGCCCAATTTCGAATCTTGTTTTGTATTCGGTGGGATTTGTTATCGGGGGCCTATTGCTCGGTTTTAGTGATGGTGCGATCATCGAAGCATTTGTGCAGGCATGGCTTTGGGGGAACTCAATTCTTGCCGCATTCAACATGATACCCCTTGGGCCACTTGATGGACTCAAGGTAAAACGCTGGTCTGAACCAGTATTCTGGGTATTTTTCATTGGTACAATTGGCCTTGCTTTTGGTACGCTTTCAGGCCAAATTAGCCCCTATCTAGACCTAATTTCCACCCTAATTTGAGTGGTATCACAAATCCAAATCTCAGGTTGGATGGGGCACTTTCGTTGATTCAAATAGAGTCACATCGTTGTCGTCTTCCGGTGGCCGAAGCAATTTGTCCACCTTTGAGGTGAAGTAATGACGGTGGAAAGAGATGACATGGACGATACAGACGATTGTAATGAAGAGGCACCCGATGTCTCAAATTGGGCACCTTTAGATGAACAGAATGAGTATCAGAAGGAGGAAATGTCTGCAGTAGATGATGCGATGAAGCAATTGTTGCGCCTCCGACGGATTGCGAACAAGCACTACACCGAGGATCATGGCGTAGTCCGCCTCAAGGGAATGGTCTTCGAAGTCGAGAGGTCTCGTCGTAGGACAGACACAGTAATTCGCCTCACGCATCATCGAAACATCATAGCTATTGTTACAGAGATTGATGGAGAGATAACTTCGTTATCGTTCGAAGTGGTTGGTTCTGCTACCATGATCCGCCTTCCCCCTCCTCGTGTAGTTGAAATCCACGAGGTGAAACCTAAGGGCGGTTGTTGTTGATCAGAATTCAAGTATGTAGGCGAAGAATCTAGAAGTCAAAAACCAGCGAGACTGCTCTATTGATTATGAGTCATCATACGATGAAAATGATGAACCCCACGTTCCATTTTTGGTGAATATCGACCCCTATCATATGATTTTGAGGAAACTCCACGTTGTGTTGCTTCGACGATTTCTTGGTCTTCCATTTCGACCTTGTCTAGATCCCCACCTGCTCCTTTACCGAGCATTTCTGGATTTCCGACATAGCCGTGGTAAACGATACGAGTTCTATCGACAGAGAGTGGGATTACTTGGTTGATGGATAATCCCCATGGGTAGAAGTTTAGCATCAGTCCTGGATAGAACCAGTAGTAGTAGGCCGCAACTCTTTCACCACACTCTTGTGAACTCTCAGGTGGCTCAAAATGTGGCTCTCCTTCTCTTGCAATCCCAATTTGTAATACCCCTCCCTCGAATAATTCGGTTCGATATTCGTCATCATCCAATACACCATGTAGGTCTCCATGAACGAATGGTATGTGGAATCCTTCGAGATAATTGTCAACGTAAAGAGCCCAATTCGCCCCAATTTCATATGATCGGAATCGACTTTTATCATGTTTGAAGGAGGCGACATCTAGCCACCCCAGTCGAGATTGTAATTCTGCAATGGCTTCCTTGAGATATCTATCTCCACCAACCAATTGCAACCCCTTCCATTCAGTTATTGGGAACCCCGGCAAGTTGTCGGAAGCAGAAGGGAATCCTTCGACATCCTGGAACTCGGGCATATTCTTCAGACAACCATCCATACCGAATGTTCGGCCGTGATATTTGCATTGCAAAGTATTGCGATTATTCGATTCAGTAGCTACTAACATTCCTCTATGTGTACAAACATTGGAGAGGCATCGGATTTTGTCTGAATTGGTTAGTATCAGTGCCTCACCAAGCATCGCCTCAATGTCAATTAGTGGAATGAGATTATGCTCGGCGAATTGACTGGCATGGGCTCCAAAGTACCAACAATTTCGCATATCAGCCATTAGTATCTGGAATGATTCCTCATCAGTATAGAATCTAGATGGCAGGGTGTGAGCCTTGGTGATGTCAGGATGAATCAACGGCTCTGACATATCAGCGCCTGCGCTTCGTGCGTCAAAGAATTGTCGCCACCTCTTCCCTTAGGTAAGAGACATCCCAGTTTCAATCAACTAAGTGTATTCAAAACAGGCTTTTCATCCATGTGGAAGAAGGAGTACAGGGCCCACCAAGTAATCATATCAAGGCTATTGACGACGTTCGCGGTGCCGGTATTTTCCTCACCGTAGTCCTTACCAGTGGTGTCCATCCAATCTTCC
>MDTB01107283.1_pt1 | contig 13719 bp, 15 predicted proteins | sample 811161 | NCBI WGS metagenome assembly MDTB01 (sample SAMN05326650, study PRJNA326480) | marine metagenome | isolation source: seawater | place: Mediterranean Sea | collected 2009
ACCACGTTGATAGGCTGGATGTGGAAGCGCAGTAATGCGTGCAGCTGACCAGTACTAATAGCTCAATTGGCTTGATTTATGCACTGAAAAAAATTTATACTAAATAAAAATATCGCAATATTCATATTAATGACTCAAGCAATTAAAAATAAATTGATAAATTTTGAAAATAAAGTTTTTGAAATTTATGAGAAAAAAAAAATCCATTCACCTATTCATTTGTCAGGAAATAATGAGGATCAATTAATAAAAATTTTTAGGAAAATCAAAAAAAAAGATTGGGTTATTTCGAATTGGAGAAATCATTATCACGCACTTTTACATGGAGTCCCTGAAAAATTATTATTAAAAAAAATAATTGAGGGGCAAAGTATGCATATTATTTTAAAGAAATATAACTTTTATTCCTCATCTATCGTTGCAGGTGGTATTTCTATTGGATTAGGTATTGCGCTTGCATTAAAGAGAAAAAAAAAAAAGAATAAAGTCTGGGTTTTTTTGGGAGATATGACTTTCGAAACTGGATTATTTAATGAGGCCTATAAGTATTCTAAAAATTTTAAATTACCTATAAAATTTGTAATTGAAGATAACGGCTATAGCACAAATACACCAACTAAATTGGCATGGAACAAAAAACTGAAAATACCAAATGATGTTTATTATTATAAATATAAAAGAAAATACCCACATCATGGAACTGGAAGGTGGATACTTTTTTGAAAAATAACACTTATAGGTATGAGTTGGAGAGATCAATGAAAATGCTGTCAATGGACAAAAGGGTACTATTTATCGGTCAGTCAGTAAAATATTCAGGTAATGCAATTTTTAATACTCTTGAAGGTATAAATAGTAAAAAAAAAAATCGAACTTCCAGTATTTGAAGAAACACAAATGGGTTTATCTTTGGGCCTCGCCCTTCAAGGTTTTGTGCCAGTTACAATATATCCTAGAATAGACTTTTTGTTATCAGCTATTAATCAAATGGTAAATCATCTAGATAAGATACGTCTAATGTCAAAAGGGCAATTTAATCCCAAAGTTATAATTAGGACTTCAGTAGCATCTAAATGGCCTTTAGACGGAGGTCCTCAACATACACAAGACCATACTGAGGCAATGAAAAAATTGCTTACAACCGTCAAAGTTCATAAATTTAAAAAGTCGTCTGAGATTTTTACAACATATAAAAAAATTATTTCTAAAAGTAATAAAGATTCTCATTTAGTAATTGAAGATGCTTCATATTATAATTCAAAAAAATAGCAAATGACCAAGAAAATCCCTTATTGGGAGCCTGTAATAGACGAGAAAGATTATAAAGGTCTCAATAAAGTCTTTAATAAAAACTTTGTAAATCAAGGTCCATTAAACGAGGTTTTTGAAAATAAAATAAAGAAAAATTTTCGTGCAAAATATGCTGTAACTACTAACAACTGTACCGCATCTATTTTTATGGCATTAAAAGCAATAGATTTAAGACCCAGTGATGAAGTTATAATACCAAATCTTACTTGGATTGCTGTTGCAAATGCTACAAAATTAGCCGGTGGCAAAGTTATATTATGTGACGTAGATAAAAAAAACTTTAATATTGATTTTACACTTTTAAAAAAATTAATTAATAAAAAAAACTAAAGCTGTAATTTATGTCCACAATAGTGGCAGAAGTGGAAACATTGCCGAAATTGCAAATTATTTGCGGAGAAAAAAAATATCTTTAATAGAAGATGCTGCAGAGGGATTTTATTCAAAATATAAAAATAAATTTTTAGGAACTTATGGCGATTTTGGTTGCTATTCTTTTACACCAAATAAACTTATTACTTGTGGTCAAGGAGGTTTGGTAATTTGTAAAAGTAGGAAATATTTTGATTTTATTAGGAAATTTAAGAATCAAGGTATAAGTGGAAAAGTGTTTAGGGGCAATAATAGAATAGATTTTCCAGGTTTTAATTTTAAGTTTAGCGATTTACAAGCCTCTGTTTGTCTATCTCAAATGGGTAAATTAAAAAAAAGAATTTCGAGACTTTTAAGAAATTATAAACTTTATAATCAATATTTAAAAAATGTTTCACATACAAAAATAATAAATACAAATATATTCGCTGGAAATATTCCTTTGTGGGTCGATTGCTACACAACAAAAAAAAAAAATTATTAGCTGAATTTAAAAAAAATAAAATTGGTTACAGAGATTATTGGATTCCAATATCTAAACAAAAAGGCTTTGTTAATAAAAAAAAATTTCCTGTTACTGAAAATAGCATGGGTAAACTAATTTGGCTACCATCCTCATATACTTTGACAGATTTAGATGTTATAAAAGTATGTAAAATAATTAAAAATTTATAAAAATAAAAATGAAGCTCAGCATAATAATAATATCAAATAATAGGATTAACGATCTAAAGAGATGCCTAAGAAGTGTATATAATCAAGATTATCAGGATTTTGAAGTAATTGTATTAAATAATGGCTCAAAAGTTCCAGGTTACAATGAGCTTACAAATTATTTCAGTGATAAGTTCGTGTATTTAGAAAATAAAGAAAATCTTGGTGCGTCAGTGGCAAGGAATCAGGCTGTAGAAAAATCACAATCGGAATATATTTTATTTTTAGACGATGACGCACAGTTGATAGCAACAGATACAATTAGAAAATCAATCAAAATTTTAGACAATGATATTTCAATTGGTCAATTAGGTGGTGTTCAACAAAACAATAAGGGAAAAATAAATACTTATGGGGCAATATCTGGATGGGATGGATTTTTAGATCGAAAAAAATCTTCCTTAAGTTTTAAAGGTCAACTTAAAGCAAAAGGTCTTCATATTCCAACCTCTTTCTGCATGATGAACAGAAAATTGTTTTTAGAAACAGGTGGTTTCGACCCAATATATTATTTTTACGACGAGGACGTAGATTTATCAATTAGAATAAAGTCGAAAGGATATGAATGTGTTGTTGATAGAGATATAATTTATAAACATCAATCAGGCAGTTCTGTCAGAACAAGAAATAGAAGGTATTTTAATAAATCATATTTAATTCTAAAGAATTCGTCGTATTTAAAATCTGTTATTTATTTAATGTATGTTTTCTTTAATTTGTTTAATTTTAGATCTTTAAATTCTTTTGAAGATAATTATTTAAAATTAAAAATTACTCTAAATCTTTTCTCAAAGTATAAAACTATATCCCTTAGAAAAAATATAAATTTTATCAATGACCTTAAAGATATTAAAAATAATGTCCTACTTTCTTATCTGAATTTTCTTGAACAAAAAGATTATTCTGAATCAAAAAATAATAATAAAACAGCATTTATATTTATAACGAATAGATGCCAAGCTAAGTGCCAACATTGTTTTTATATTGATGAATTAAACAAGGCTGTAGAAGAAGAATTATCACTTGAAGAATACAAAAAATTAGCAAAAAATTTAGATAAAGAAATTAAACAAGTGATTATAACTGGAGGTGAACCATTTTTAAGAAAAGATATTTTTGGAATTAGTAAAGCTTTTTTAGATATCAAACATTTAAAATCATTAAATTTTATAACAAATGGACTTTTAACCAAGAGAGTATTAGAGGATACTGAGAAATTACTGAGATCAACATCAAGAAATAAACGATTTGTTATAAATATTTCTCTTGATGGATTAGAGCAGCAACATGATAAAATAAGAGGCATTCCTGGAATGTTTAAAAAATGTATGGCTACTATAGAAGGATTAAAAAAATTGAGGGAAAAATTTCCTAATCTAGAAGTTTCTGGTCTTACAACAGTAACTAAGGATAATATTGATGGAGTAAAAGAATTAAATGATTATGTTGAAAACAAATTAAACATTTATCACAGAATAAATATAATTAGGGGTCCAAAAACCGGAGTTTTTGGTGTTAATAGAAATATTGTAGAGGAGAGTTTTAACCCTGATTGGGTTAAACCTTTTCATTTGATGGAGTTAAGTAAAGAACAGCATAAAGAAATTATAGATCATTTTAATGAAAAAGAAGGGTGGAGAGATTATCACAAAATGATCCTTTACTATGGATATTATATAAAACAAAATAAAAAAAAATTATTCACTTGTAGCGCGCCAAATGACAATATTGTAGTTTATCCAAACGGAGATTTTACATTTTGCGAATACACGAAAACTTTTGATAATGTGAGAAACCATGATAATTTTTTAGATATTTGGAAAAGTGAAAAAGCAAATAAAAGGAGAAAAGAATTAGTAGGATGTGCGTGCGATCATCCATGTAATTTAGGAGGAAATTTAGAAAAAAATTACGAACTTCAAAACATTCTTCCAGAAGTAAAGTTAAATTAGTTATTTTTAAATTAATAATTAATAATCAAGTTTCATTGATAATTTTATTTATCTCTGTTTTATTATCGATACTAATTTTGACTTTCTTAAGTTTAAATTTTTTTTGTAAAATTTTATTTAATGTCAATGATAAGGAATTATAATAAATTGACATATCTTTATATTCCTTAAGTGGATCATTTTTTATATTCATTAAAATTCTTTTTGAAAAATTTTGAGCATCAGTAATTAAGCCAGTAGGTTTTATAAAGAAATGGCCATCTTTTTTTTGGATATCAATAAGGAAATCAACATTTGTAATAAGTTTTGAATACTGCTTTCTACTTATAAAACCTTTATTAGTTGAAATAGTTTTAATTCCAATAAAATTAAATCTTCTTATTAAATTTTCTTGAAATGTATTCCTCTTTTTTTTCAAATTGCGCGTAGAGATATAATTAGATGAACCTAAAAATTTTATAATAATTTTTTTTTTATTTTTATTATTGAGTTTATTTAATTCATTCAACAAAAAATTATAATTTCTTCTCCTGGGATCTAGTGCACCATGCAAACCTAATACAAGATGACTTTTGTTAATAAATTTTTTAATATTAATCTCATTTTTGTGTGTCGGCTTAATTACCAAATATTTGGAATTAAATTTAGCGTATTTCTTAAAGTTTTCTTTTATAGTTTTTGTTTCAAAAGATAAATATCCTGATTTTTTGACTCCGTATATCCTAATTTTTCTTAAAATATCAGTTATAATATTTCTCTTTACAAATTTTTCTTTTTTGTAATCGTACTCTTTAAAAGGAAGTTTTTTTAATTTTTTTTTTTCAAAAAACAAATCGCACCTACCAAATCTATAAATTATTTTTTTGTTGTAAATTAAAGAAAATATTAAATAAAAAATATAATTAAAAATAAAATAAAATTTTTGTTGTTCAGGTCCATACGAAACAAAATAATTATCGAATTTACTTAAGAAAATTGATTTTAAAAAAAATATTTTATGTGACCACGCATTTATTAATTTATATTTTCGTTTATTTAATAATTCAGGACAGTCAAGTTTTATAAACTCTTTATCTTCATTTAAAGCCACATATAGTGTTACCAAAAATTCTTTTTTAAAAATTTTCTCATAGACTTTGACATTGTGATAATGAACAGCATTTTCTAGTATTAATATTTTTTTTTTCATAATTTTTAGATTTAATTCTGATTATTTAATATTAATATATTGATAAAGATTTTTTTAAAATTCAAAATGAAGATAATTAAATGAAAAAAAATATCAAATTAAAAAAATTACTAATCATTTACAATAAAGAGAGCAAAATTGATTCAAAATGTGTAGAGTTCTTAAAAAGGTTTAATATAAGGCCTACAAAAATTTTCTCAACAGGAAAAAGAAAAGAAAATCTTACAAATAAAATAGATACATGGAACGGCGATTATATAATTCATCTAGGTTCTTATTACAAATTAACAAAAAATGACCTTAATAGAGCAAGAATGGCTATCAATTTTCATCCCAGCCCTCCTAAATATCCTGGATCAGGAGGTTATTCTAAAGCTTTACTAAACTTAGATAAAAAATTTGGTGTGACGGTTCATTTTATGAATGATAAAATAGATAATGGGAAAATAATTGGTTTTTATTCATTTAAAATAAATAGCAATTTTGACCTAAAAAAATTAATATTCATGACTGATCACTATAAATTTTTTGTATTTAAGAAAATTATTAAAACTTTATTAAACAAAAATGGGGAAAATAGACTTTTGAAGTTATCAAATAACAATAAATTTAAGTGGTCAAAAAAAAGAGGAAAAATAAAAGATATTGATAATTTACAAAGAATAAGAACTTTTATATCTAAAAAAAAACTAGAAAAAATAATACGATCAACAAGTATTGGAAATCACAATCCGTTTATTATTTTACATGGTTATAAATTTGTCTTGAAATTTAACTCTTAAAAAAATAAAACTTAACAATCTTGAGCCAGTTTAGATAATCTTGAAAATAAGATAAAATATATTTTTTGTCTTTGTTGAAGTTTTTAAATTTTTCATTATCGGAAATCATTTGATAATGTCTTGGATTTTTAAGTTTTTTATCTGTTTTATATTCACTTTGTTTAATTGCTTTTATACATTTTACACATAAAGTAATTGCTGTATCTAAATAATTTGTAAAATTAATATTTTGCTTTATTAACACCTTAATAAAAATCTCATTAGCTCTTATATGGTCTTTTTCTAACTCGTAGTCTTTCTGGTAATCGTGTGCATTTCTTATTTGATTTACTAAAGGTTCACCAAAAGTTACAACATCGTTTTTAGATGAGTGAAGTATTTTTTCTATAAAATAAGAAGTCCATATATCAGAGTTTCTACCACCTGCAGGTGGCTTATAATAAATAGGTATGAGATCTCTTGAAATTGAGGTATTTTGATCATTGAATGGACTGTAATTTCCTTTTTTTAAGGCAAAATTTGGTAAAAAGTTTTTATTAATTTTTGTAACTTGTATTGGCCAAAATAATCTAGATACAGAGTCTATGTCTGGATCACCTAATACAAGTCCTCCCGTTACTGCAATCCGCTTTTTTACAACTTTGTTTATTTTGATTTTATTTTTTTTAAATCTTTTTGACCATGGAAATCCTCTTGGGAAAAAAGGTATATTAGATTTTTCTTCCATACTATCAGCGATATTTGGCCAATTATTTTTGGAACTAATTGATGTTATTTTATTTTGAACAAAACCAGTTTTTGAATGATGATAAATTAGATTGTGTTTATCAACTGCATAATTATCATCATCAATCATTAAAACATTTTTAGATCCATCCAAGTAACAAATGATATTTCCAATCATTTTACGCACATTGTCATTTTTAGGAATAAATTTAATTAATTTAGGATATTTTTTCAAAAATTTTTCTTGATCTGCAACAGAGAAATATTTTACATATGCTTTGTATTTATTAGATAAACTGTTGCAATAATTTTTGGCGGAGGGAGGTGTTTTTAAATCACCAATTACTATAATCTTAAAATTATGTTCATTATATTTTTTTGCATTCTTTAAAATTGTTTCTAAGAAGTATGGTACGTTTATTGTTGAGGTAATTATATGTAATGGGTTTCTATTATTATTTTTAGATTTCATAGAAAATCATATATATTTTAAAATAATATAATCAACTTAATTAATTTTAATTTTTTCAATCATGATACAATTTCATTTTAGTTAATAGTAATGATGTGCAAGAATATCTGTTTAAATATAAAAATTTCCTTTTTTTCATTTAAAATTAATGTAAATAGAAGTTAAATTAACATGAATTTATCCAAAATCATATCTGAAGGTCACAAAATAAAGTACAAAATATTTAAAAAATTTTGTGAAATTGAACAAGGTCATCCAGGATCCATACTTTCAATTTTCGATTTAGTGAATATGTTGTATTTGGGTAAATATGTTAATTTATCAAGAAATAAAAAAAATAATGACTATTTAATTATAAGCAAAGGTCATGCAGCATCAGTACAATATCCATATATTATTAAAAGTGGGATATTAAATGAAAATCAATGGACTAAATGGAAAAAAAAAAACGAAAGTATATTTAGAGTATTTGGAAACAATTCAATACCAGGAATCGATGTTACAAGCGGTTCCTTGGGTCATGGGGTCGGAATAGGTTCTGGAATTGCTCTAGATTTAAAATCAAAGAAAAAAAATAACAAAGTATACGTTATAATCAGCGAGGGAGAGCTGTATGAAGGATCTACGTGGGAGGCATTATTATTTGCTTCGCACAATAAATTAGATAATTTAAAGATTATTTTAGATGTAAATAATTTAATCATACTTGGTAAAACTAAAAATTGTTTAAATTTGGATTCTATTAGAAAAAAAATTTCATCATTTAACTTTGATGTCAGATCAATAAATGGACATAATCATAAACAAATAAAAAGTGGTCTAGATTTTTTACATCCTAACAACAAAAAAAGTAAATTATTAATTGTTAAAACCGTAAAAGGTAAAGGTATTTCATTCATGGAGAATAAGCCTCAATGGCATTATTGGCAAAAATTGAATGATCAGATGAAGAAAAAAATGTTAAAGGAACTAAATGATAGAATCACAACGTGATGAGTTTATTAAAGTAATTTATAGGCGTGCAAAAAAAGATAAAAATATTTGTATTTTAAGCGCAGACTTTGGAGCACCAGCATTAGATATATTTATCAAGGAATTATCGTCTCAATTTTATCATTTAGGTATTAGTGAACAAAATATGATCGATGTCGCAATAGGTTTAGCGTTAAAAGGAAAAAAAGTATTTTGTTATGCAATGGCACCATTTGTTTCCTTAAGGTGTTTAGAGCAACATAAAACTGCAGGTATAATGAATTTGCCCATTGTTACTTTAGTAGCTGGTGTTGGTTTAGGATATGCGGATGCTGGCCCAACTCATTACGCTACAGAAGACTATGGTGCATTGGGATCACTAATTAACTCAAAAATATATACTATTTCGGATGGTAAAATGTCTGCTAAGTTATCTAGTAAATTATGTACAAAAACAGAGTATTGCTTTGTTAGAATGGATCGAAATGTTACTCCAGATTTAAAAAAAAACGTAACAAGTTCTGAAATAAACAATGGTTTTAGATACTTATCAAAAGGTAAAAAAATATGTGTAATAAGTAGAGGTTATATGAGTTACAAAACTTCTCTTATATTTAAAAAATATAAATTTGATAAAAAATTTACGTTAATTGATCTTTGTAAATCAAAACCACTCCCTCAAGCTTTTAAAAATATACTTAAAAAATATAAAAAAATAATAATAATTGATGAACAAGTTGAAAGATCAAGCATTGGATTGTCAATATCCCACCTTATTCTTAAAAATAATATTCATCCAAAAGTAATTTGTTTAAATTTAAATGAAAAATATGTTTTTGAGAATGGTGGTAGAGATAGACTTTTAAGTCTAAGTGGCTTATCAGAAAATAATATTAGGAAAGCAATAGAAAAAAATTAATGGATGTTGTATTTGTATCTCCAGGAAATTCTAAAGCGATTTATCAGGAACTGTCCAATAAATATTCAGCTATAGAGCCACCAACCTGGTCTTTACTACTTGCAGAGTCGTGTAGATCAAAAGGATTTGAAGTATCAATTATAGACTGCAATGCTGAAAATTTAACAGTTCAAAAGTCATATGAAAGATTGATGGAACTTTCACCGAAGTTAATTTGTTTTGTTGTATATGGTCAAAATGTAAATGCTGGTACTACAAGTATGAGTGGCGCAACAGTGCTTTCCAATTATTTAAAAGAAAAAAATAATAAATTCATAATTTCATATGTTGGATCACACGTACAATCGGTCCCATTAGAAACTCTTGAAAATGAAAAATCAATAGATTTTGTTTTTGTAAATGAAGGTGTGTATGCTCTTCATAACATTCTTAAACTAAATAATTTTTCAACTGAAAATTTGTCAAATATTAAAGGTATAGCTTATAGAGACGAAAATGGAATTGCTAAATTTACTAAACCTGAAAATATAGTTCCACAAGATAGAATGGACATTGATTTACCTGGATATGCCTGGGATCTATTACCGTATAAATCATCTCCTTTAGATTTATATAGGTCACCAATGTGGCACGCTAATTACATAAATGAGAAAAGAACACCTTATGCAGCAATTCAAACATCATTAGGTTGTCAGTTTAAATGTGATTTTTGTATGATAAACATCATTAACAGAAATGATGAAGAAAAAATTGGGGTTGCAGGCACATACAGTAAAATGAGATACTGGAGCACAGAATTTATTTTAAAGCAGTTTGATAAGCTAATAGATATGGGAGTGACAACTATTAGAATAACAGACGAAATGTTTTTACTAAATCCAAAGTACTATAAACCTTTATGTGAAAAACTAGCTGAGAGAAATATAAATGACCAGTTACTGATGTGGGCATACTCAAGAGTTGATACTGTAAAGAGACCAGAAATTTTAGAACTTGTAAGAAAGGCTGGAATTAGATGGCTTTGTTTAGGTATAGAAAGTGGAGATAAAAATATAAGATTAGAGATTTCAAAAGGTAAATTTGAGGATGTAGACGTGAACAAAGTTGTAAAACAAGTACACGATGCAGATATAAATGTTATGGCAAATTATATATATGGATTACCTGGTGACACAAAAGACTCGATATTAAAAACTTTTGAACTAAGTAAAGAATTAAATACAATGGGATGGAATACATATGCAGCTATGGCTTTACCAGGAAGCAGATTGTTTAAAATAGCCAAGGAAAATGGAACAAAACTTCCAGAAAGCTATGAAGGATATTCTTTTCACTCATATGATTGTATTCCTTTACCAACAGAAAAATTACAGGCTTACGAAATATTAGAATTAAGAGATCAGTGTTTTGTTGATTATTTTACAAATGAAAAATATTTACAAACTGTGAAAAAAAAATTTGGTGAAGAGGCTGCAAAAAATATTTTAGAGATGTCAAAAATAAAACTTAAAAGAAAAATAATCGAAAAAGCTTACAGTAAATAAATCTATATAATTTTAGTAGAAAAACTCTCTAAATTTTTCCCAAATTTTTTTTTATATCCATTGTAGGTCCAATCTTTTTTATTTATAAAGTTAATTTTGTATCTTTTAGAAAGTTTGTTTTTATTAAATCTTGATAGTTTACTGTTAAATGAAACACCAAAATCAATTGACATTCTTGGTTTGCAATTCTTATTTTTAGTTTGATGCACGCATAACATATCAAAATAATAGAATAGACCGTTTTTCATATGTGTAAGTTTTTTTGTTCCATCAAAAGTTTTTATTTTTTGATTATAATTTTTTTTTTTAGTTAAAATTGACTTTTTTGGATTAACTGGCAAATAATAAATCAACGTATTTGTTTCGTCTCCATCAATAAAAATATTTGTTCTACCATCTGCTGGATGCCCTGCCCATGCATCAGAGTGAGGTTTAGATGTGGCAAAAGGTCGATTGGAAGGATATTTTTCATGCATAGGTTTTACAATTCTAATTTCTGGAAACTCAATAAAATTTAAATGTTTAAACATTCCGTTTTCTTTTAAAATTGTTTTGAGTACAGATTGTATTTTAAAATACTCTTTTACACTTTCTTTTTTTGGTCTTACCACACCATTTGGAGTAACATTGGATAAACTATAAATTTCGTTTTTATAACTAAATAAAAAATTTTTTTTTTTATAAAATTTTTTTTTAAATTGTAATTCTAAACATTTAACTACATAGTTTATAGTTGCTAATTTAAGTTTATTTAAAGAATTAGATTTAATTTGAGTATTAAATACAACATCAAAATCTTTATAAATATCTATTTTTTTTTTTATATTCTCATAAATTCTAAGTCTTTTTTTTATGACAGCATGTTTATCAAATTTGTTTCTCATATTAGTTGTCTTATATAAATTTAATATTAATTTAACAAGCAGTAGAATATTTATGTAAAAATTTTAATTGTTTATATGAATATAGATGTGTATATAAATATCAATCTAGATGATAATAAGCAAAACTCCTTACAGAATTTCTTTTTTTGGTGGTGGTTCAGATTACCCGGATTGGTATAAGTATAATCCAGGCGAAGTAATTTCAACCACAATCGACAAATATTTATATATTTCAATAAAAGAACTTCCGTCATTTTATGAGACAAAGTATCGAATTTATCACTCTAAAGTAGAGAAGGTAAATAAATTAAAAGATATTAGACATCATGTCATAAGAAAAGGATTAAATCATTTTAAATTTAAAAATGGCTTAGAGATACATTATAATGGTGAAATTCCACCAAGAAGTGGCATGGGATCTAGTTCTTCGTTTGTGGTGGGATTTTTAAATTTAATTTACTTTTTACAAAATAAAAAATTAACAAGAAAAGAATTAGCAACTAATAGTATTTTCTTTGAGCAAAAAATACTGAATGAAAATGTTGGTTCTCAAGACCAAATAGCTGCCTCCTATGGAGGTTTCAATTCTGTAAAAATATTTAAAAAAAATTTTTCTGTAAATAAAATAAAAGTAAATGAAAATACTATTAATTATCACAACAAAAATATGATGTTAGTTTATACAGGTATGCAAAGAACCGCTAGTATTATTAGTAATCAGTATACCAGCACATTAAATTCTTCAAAAAAAAAATATATGTATGAAATTTTAAATATTGCAAAAGAAGCAAAGAGTATTTTAATTCAAAAAAAACCAAATCATGATTTTGGAAAACTTCTACATGAAACTTGGAAAGTAAAAAAAATGTTAAGTAAAAACATTAGTAATATTAAAATTGATAATCTCTATAATTATTGTATCAACGAGGGTGCTGTAGGTGGAAAAATCTTAGGAGCTGGTGCAGGAGGATTTTTACTTTTATATATTTCACCTGAAAATCAAAAAAAATTATCTAAAAAGTTAAAAAAGTATCCAATAATTCCTTTTCGTTTTTCAAAAGAGGGCTCTAAAATTATAAAGATTTAAGTTTTAATTAATTTTTTCAAAAACATTTTTCCAAACTTTAGATGAATTTAGTTCGGTTTTAACAAAATTATATCCATTGTTTGCTATCTTTATTCCCTCAGTATTATAATTTTTTTTATAATAATTAATTTTCTCCAGAAGATCATCCGGATCAGCATAATTTACATAGTGTATATTTTCCTTAAAAAATAAATCCATAAAAGGATTTTTTTGATCAAATAGTAATACACCATGAGATAAAGCATCTAAAACTCTACCTCTGAAAGCATAATCAGAAGTTATACCTTGCATCTTTACTTGTTTAGGGAAATTTATTGTAATTTTATAATTTCTATATATTTCGTAAAATTTCTGATCACTCAAATAATTATCTGTAGACTCACCAAATATTTTTATGTCAATTTTATTTTTTTTTAGAAAGTTTAAAATATTTAACCTTTCATCATTTTGAGGAAGTCTACCAATATAAAATATTTCATTTTTTCTATTAATTGATGGCTGAAAAAATCTTTTTTTGGGTATTCCAAAATCTGGCATAGGTAGCGTACAGTTAATTTTTTTAATATAAACTTCAGGTACAAAACAATGAGCATCAAAAAACATCATACAAATTCTACTTCTTATTTTGTTGTTTATCCAATTTGGGTCTCCACTATGAGAGTAAAAAATAGTTTTTTTCTCAAAAATTTTTAAGATTATAAATAAAAACAAAGAAATATTTTCTGTTTTAGGATCTTGCCAATCAGACTTAAAAAAAAGATATTTTGGATAATTTTTGTAAAAAAAATTAATAAA
>MDTB01064548.1_pt1 | contig 13717 bp, 17 predicted proteins | sample 811161 | NCBI WGS metagenome assembly MDTB01 (sample SAMN05326650, study PRJNA326480) | marine metagenome | isolation source: seawater | place: Mediterranean Sea | collected 2009
AAAATGTTACAAACTGCAAATCTTCCTGTAACTGGTCAAACGAACTTATGGGATGGCAAAACAGGACAAAAATTTGATAGACCCGTTACTGTTGGTATTATCTATATGTTAAAACTTCATCATTTAGTTGAGGATAAAATTCATGCGAGATCAACTGGGCCATATAGTCTTGTTACACAACAACCGTTGGGCGGTAAAGCACAATCGGGTGGACAAAGATTTGGTGAAATGGAAGTTTGGGCACTAGAGGCATATGGAGCATCTTATACACTGCAAGAAATTCTTACGGTAAAATCCGATGATGTAGCTGGTAGAACCAAGGTCTACGAAACAATAGTAAAAGGAGATGACAATTTTGAGTCTGGTATACCGGAGTCTTTCAACGTACTTATAAAAGAAATAAGGGCATTAGGGTTAAACATAGAACTTAATTAAAAATGGAAAATAAAATTAAAAAATTTACAAAATCTGAAGTAACCGAAAAAGACCTGAAGTATCTAAAAATTACTCTTGCAAGTCCTGATAAAATTAAATCATGGTCTTGGGGAGAGATAAAAAAACCAGAGACTATAAATTACAGAACCTTTAGACCCGAAAAAGATGGTTTATTTTGTGCTAGAATTTTTGGCCCCGTAAAAGACTATGAGTGTTTGTGTGGAAAATATAAAAGAATGAAGTTTAGAGGAATTGTATGCGAAAAGTGTGGTGTTGAAGTAACTAAATCCAAAGTAAGAAGAGAGAGAATGGGTCATATCGATCTTGCCTCACCTGTTGCCCACATATGGTTCTTAAAATCTCTCCCAAGTCGTATTTCACTTGCAGTAGATATGAAATTAAAAGATGTGGAAAAAGTTTTATATTTTGAAAGCTTTATAGTAATAGAGCCAGGATTAACAGAATTAAAAAAAAGTCAACTTTTAAACGAAGAAGAATATATTAAAGCACAAGAGAAGTACGGAGATGATGGATTCACAGCTGGCATTGGTGCAGAGGCAGTTAGAGAAATTTTATTGAGTATTGACTTAAAAAAAGAGAGAGACAGGTTAAGAGAGTCATTAAAAGAAATTAAATCTAAAGTAACTGAAGAAAGAACTTTAAAAAGATTAAAGCTATTAGAGTCTTTTATCGACTCTGGAAACAAACCAGAAGACATGATTTTGACTACAGTACCTGTAATTCCTCCTGAACTAAGACCATTAGTACCACTTGATGGAGGTAGATTTGCTACGTCTGATCTTAACGATCTATACAGAAGAGTTATAAATAGAAATAATCGTTTAAAGAGGCTTATAGATTTAAAAGCCCCTGATATAATTGTTAGAAATGAAAAAAGGATGCTACAAGAATCCGTAGACGCACTATTTGACAATGGAAGAAGAGGAAGAGTAATTACAGGAACTGGTAAAAGACCTCTCAAATCATTAGCTGAAATGTTAAAGGGTAAACAAGGAAGATTTAGACAAAATCTTTTAGGTAAGAGAGTTGATTATTCTGGAAGATCAGTAATTGTTGTAGGTCCTGAGTTAAAACTCCATCAGTGCGGTCTACCAAAAAAGATGGCATTGGAACTTTTTAAACCCTTTTTATACGCAAGGTTAGACAAACTCGGTTTAGCTACAACTATTAAACAAGCAAAAAAAATGGTCGAAAAACAGAAACCCGAGGTTTGGGATGCTTTGGAACATATAATCAGAGAACATCCGATAATATTGAACAGGGCACCAACTTTACACAGATTAGGTGTACAAGCTTTTGAAGCTAAACTGATCGAAGGTAACGCAATTGAATTACACCCGTTAGTTTGTGCAGCATTCAATGCGGATTTCGATGGTGACCAAATGGCTGTTCATATCCCTTTAAGTTTAGAAGCTCAACTGGAAGCCAGAGTTTTAATGATGTCTACCAATAATATTTTAAGCCCATCTAACGGTAAACCAATTATAGTACCGAGCCAGGATATAGTTTTAGGTATTTATTACTTATCTCAAGCAAAAGAGGACGAAGATAGCAAACCAGTTGGTGTATTCTCAGGCGTTGATGAGATAGTCACTGCTTTAGAAAATAATGATATCAGCGTTCATTCTAAAATTATTTCACTATTTACTACAGTTGATGAAAATGGAAATGAAATTAAAGAAAAATATAAAAGTACAGCCGGAAGATTTTTATTGGCAGAAACATTGCCGAAACATCACAAAATCAAATTCTCTTTTGTAAACAAACTTTTAACTAAAAAAGGCGTTTCCGAAATAATCGATACTGTTTATAGATATTGCGGACAAAAAGAGACCGTTATCTTTTGCGATAGCATTAAAGATCTTGGTTTCAAACACGCATTTAAAGCAGGCATATCTTTTGGAAAGAACGACCTTCTAATCCCAAAAACAAAAGAGAAATTAGTTAATAACACTAAAAAACTTATAGAGGACTACGAAAAACAGTATCAGGATGGTTTTATCACTAGAGGTGAAAAGTATAACAAAGTAGTAGATGTTTGGTCAAAATGCACTGACTCAATTGCCAATGAAATGATGAAAGAAATCTCATCTGCAGAAAAAATATACCCTAATGGTAGAATTGAGACTAACTCTGTATTTATGATGGCCGATTCTGGCGCTAGAGGATCTCCTGCTCAAATGAAACAATTAGCCGGTATGAGAGGTTTGATAGCAAAACCATCCGGTGAAATTATAGAGACTCCTATTATATCAAATTTTAAAGAAGGTTTGACAGTATTAGAGTATTTTAATTCTACACACGGTGCAAGAAAAGGACTTGCTGATACAGCTCTTAAAACTGCAAACTCTGGTTACTTAACAAGAAGATTGTGTGATGTAGCCCAGGATCTTCAAATAACAAAACATGAATGCGATCATAAATCTAGGTCTTCAATAAGATTATCTGAAATAATAGAGGGCGGTAATGTATTAGTTAGTCTTTCAGAAAGAGTTTTAGGACGTGTATCAGCTGAAAATGTAAAAAATCCTTTGACTGGAGAAATTATTGTTAAAGAAAAAGAAATGATAGATGAAAATATATGTGAAAAAATCGATTCAGCTGGTGTTAAAGCAATTCAAGTTTACTCAGTTATTACTTGTGCATCTAAAAAAGGCGTCTGCCAAATCTGTTATGGAAGAGATTTATCTCGAGGAAAAATTGTAAGTATAGGAGAAGCGATAGGTATGATAGCCGCACAATCAATTGGTGAACCTGGAACACAATTAACCATGAGAACTTTCCACGTAGGAGGAACTGCTCAAATTAAAGAACAGTCTTCTGTTGTTTCTGCAACCGATGGAATTTTAAAAATATCTAACAAAAATTTAATTAAAGATTCAAAAAATAATATTATCATTATGGGTAGAAATACCCAGCTTTCTTTGGAAGATGACAATGGAAGACAATTAGCTCTATACAAAGTTCCTTATGGATCAAAACTTCTTTTTAAACCAGATGAAAAAGTATCAAAAGGTAAAAAAATATGTGAATGGGATCCTTATACACTCCCAGTTATTTCAGAGACAAATGGAATAGTTAATTATATGGATCTTGTTGATGGTGTTTCATTAGCAGAGACAACTGATGATGCTACAGGCATCGCAGTTAAGTCAGTAATCGATTGGAAATCTCAATCTAAAACTTCAGATTTAAAACCAAGAATAACTTTAAGAGACTCAAGTGGAGAAGTTATTAAGAAAGCAGATCAAAATGAAGCAAGATACTATTTAGTACCAGATTCAATTTTATCTGTTAAGGATGGACAAAAAATTTCTGCAGGAGATGTTCTTGCTAGACTTCCAAAAGAAACTTCAAAAACAAAAGATATAACAGGTGGACTGCCTAGGGTTGCTGAATTATTTGAAGCAAGAAGACCGAAAGATAGTGCAATTATTGCAGAAAATGATGGCACAATACAGTTTGGAAAAGAGGTTAGAGGTAAACTCAAAGTATCAATAGTAACTAAAAAAGGTGAAAGTTCGAATTACTTAATACCAAAAGGAAAACATATTAATTTTAATCAGGGTGAAAGTATTAAAAAAGGTGAATACTTACTCGATGGAAGTCCAGCACCACATGACATCCTAAGAATTTTAGGTGTTGAGGCTTTAACAGAATACTTCATTACAGAAGTCCAAGAGGTTTATCGTATGCAAGGTGTAGTTATAAATGATAAACACATAGAAACTATCGTAAGACAGATGTTAAAAAAGGTTGAAATTAAAGACTCAGGAGACTCAAATTTCTTGAATGGTGAAATTATTGATAGAATACATTTTGAAAATATAAACGAGGAACTTGTAAAAAATAATAAAAAAGCATCTAAAGGTGAAAGAATTTTATTAGGTATAACAAAAGCATCATTACAGACAAATTCATTCATATCAGCTGCATCTTTTCAAGAAACAACTAGAGTATTAACGGATGCGGCCATTAGAGGAAAAGTTGATAATTTAGAAGGTTTAAAGGAAAATGTTATAGTTGGTAGACTCATTCCTGCAGGAACAGGGTTTTCAAAAAACATTTTAGACAATGAAGCAAAAGAGCAAGATAAGGCAAGAATAGCTGAACTCAAAAAACAAGAGATTGAAAATAAAACTTCAGAAGTTCCTTCTCAAGAGTAGATAAAACCCTTAAAACTCAATGGTTTTTCCACCTATTTCATATTGACTTTTAACGCTTCAATGTTAGTTTAGCGCAATTTTAATAGTTAAAAGTAAGGTTATTTTGACCTTAAACAGTAACTAAACAACACTGATATATCCTACCTTATCTTTGCTATTAATTTAAAAAATTATTTTTTATGGCGACTATTAACCAACTATTGAGAAAACCTAGGGTTAAACCTTTAGCAAGAAATAAAGTTCCTGCTTTACAAAAACAACCTTTGAAAAGAGGCGTTTGCACAAAAGTTTATACAACAACGCCAAAAAAACCAAACTCAGCACTTAGAAAGGTTGCTAGAGTAAGATTGTCAAATGGTTTTGAAGTTACAGCATACATTCCTGGAGAAGGTCATAATTTACAAGAACACTCTGTCGTATTAATCAGAGGCGGAAGAGTAAAAGATTTACCAGGTGTTCGATACCATGTCCTTAGGGGAAATCTTGATGCACAAGGAGTTACCTCAAGAAAAAAAAGACGTTCACTTTACGGTGCAAAAAAACCTAAATAATTATAATCATGTCTAGAAAAAAAAAAGCACCTAAAAGAAAACATTATCCAGACCCTAAGTATAAATCTATGACTATATCAAAGTTTATAAATGCAATTATGTATGACGGTAAAAGATCTTCAGCTGAAAGAATACTTTATTCTGCTATGGATAAAATGAAATCAAAGAATTTAGATCCATTAAAAACATTTAACTCAGCAATAAGTAATGTAAAACCCAATTTAGAGGTACGTTCAAGAAGAGTGGGTGGTGCAACATATCAAGTTCCAGTCGAGGTAAAATCTAGTAGATCACAGGCTTTAGCTCTTAGATGGATACTTTCAGCCTCTAGAAAAAGAAAAAATAAATCAATGTCAGAAAAACTTTTTTTCGAGTTGATGGATGCTTCACAAAATAAAGGCTCAGCAGTAAAAAAAAGAGAAGACACTCATAAAATGGCTGAGTCCAACAGAGCTTTTGCTCATTTTAGATGGTAATTACATGCCCAGAACTCATACATTAGAAAAATACAGAAATATAGGAATAATGGCCCACATTGATGCTGGGAAAACTACAACGACGGAAAGAATTTTATACTATACAGGAAAGAGTCATAAGATAGGCGAAGTTCACGATGGTGCAGCTACAATGGATTGGATGGAACAAGAACAAGAAAGAGGCATAACAATAACTTCAGCTGCAACTACATGTTTTTGGAGAGAACATAGAATTAATATTATCGACACACCAGGGCACGTAGATTTTACCATTGAAGTTGAAAGATCTCTTAAGGTTTTAGATGGAGCTGTGGCTGTATTTGATGGTGTTGCTGGTGTAGAACCACAATCAGAAACTGTTTGGAGACAAGCTGACAAATATAAAGTCCCAAGAATATGTTTTGTAAATAAACTTGATAGAACTGGTGCTGATTTCTTTAATTGTGTTCAAATGATTAAAGATAGACTGGGAGCAAAACCCCTAGTTATGCAAATACCTGTAGGTACAGAAGCATCTTTAAAAGGTGTAGTTGATTTAGTTAAGATGAAAGCTGTACTTTGGAAAGATGAAAAACTCGGTGCTGAATTTGAGTATACGGACATACCACCTGACTTAAAAGATCAAGCAAATAAATATCGCAAAGAACTAATTGAAAATGCTGTAGAACAAGACGAAAAACTTATGGATGACTATCTTAATGGAAAAGATATATCGGAAAAAGATATAATTGCCTGTGTTAGAAAAGGATGTTTAAAATTCGATTTTGTTCCAGTTCTTACAGGTTCAGCCTTTAAAAACAAAGGCGTTCAACCACTTCTTGACGCTGTTGTGGATTTTCTACCTAGTCCAAAAGATATTAACTCTATCAAGGGTACAAAACCAAACTCAAAAGATGAAGTTGAAAGAAAGTTTGACGACAAAGAACCTTTTTCTGCTTTAGCTTTTAAAGTTGCAAATGATCCCTTCGTTGGATCTTTAACTTTCATTAGAATATATTCGGGTACTTTAAAATCTGGAACGGGAATTTACAATACATCTAAAGATAAAGAGGAGAGAGTGGGCCGAATGTTACTAATGCATGCAAATAGTAGAGAAGACGTAAAAGAGGCCAACACTGGTGATATAGTAGCTTTAGCAGGTCTTAAATACACAATTACAGGACACACTTTATCAGACGAAGAAAACCCTGTTGTTTTAGAACCTATGGAGTTTCCAGATCCAGTTATAGAAATTGCAGTAGAGCCAAAAACAAAAGGAGATCAAGAAAAAATGGGTGAAGCTTTAGGTAGATTGGCTAAAGAGGACCCATCATTCAGAGTAACATCTGATGAAGAGTCAGGACAAACAATTATTAAAGGAATGGGTGAGTTACATTTGGATATTATCGTAGATCGAATGAAAAGGGAATTCAAAGTCGAAGCAAATATAGGTGCGCCACAGGTAGCCTACAGAGAAACAATTTTAAAATCGATATCAAATGTTTACATTCACAAAAAGCAAAGTGGTGGAGCAGGACAATTTGCTAAAGTCGAATTAAACGTTGAACCTCTTGAACCAGGTAAAGGAAGAGAAGTTGAAAACAAGATTAAGGGTGGAGCTATACCAAAAGAATTCATACCAGGCGTTGAAAAAGGAATTGAGAGTGTTGCAGACAATGGTATTTTAGCTGGTTTTCCTTTAATAGATTACAAAGTCACAATCACAGACGGATTACATCACGATGTAGATTCAAGCGTTTTAGCTTTTGAAATTGCATCAAGATACTGCTTTAAAGAAGCATGTACAAAGGCAAGTTTAAAACTTTTAGAACCTGTAATGAGAGTTGAGGTAATAACCCCGGAAGACTATATGGGAGATGTAATCGGTGATTTAAATAGTAGACGAGGTCAAGTGGAAACTACAGACAAAAGAGGTAACGCAACAGTAATAAGTGCAATGGTCCCTTTAGCAAACATGTTTGGATATATAAACAATTTAAGATCTATGTCCCAAGGGAGAGCTCAGTATTCAATGTTTTTTGATCATTACGCAAAAGTTCCTCAAAACGTTCAAGACGAAGTAACAAAAAAAATGGCATAAAAATGGAAAAACAAAATATTAGAATAAATCTTAGAGCTTACGACAATAAAATATTAGATATTTCTACACAGGAGATAGTTAATACAGCAAAAAGAACTGGAGCTCAGGTAAAAGGCCCAATTCCCTTACCAACAAAAATCGAAAAATTTACTGTTTTAAGATCACCACATATAGATAAAAAAAGTCGTGAGCAGTTTGAAACAAGAACACACAAAAGACTTATAGACATAATTGAACCAACACCTCAGACGGTCGAAGCATTAATGAAATTAGATTTAGCCTCAGGTGTTGATATAGATATAAAGATATAATTATTATGACATTAGGATTAGTTGGAAAAAAAATTGGAATGAGCCGTGAATTTATGGATTCAGGAGCCTCTATACCTGTAACAGTTGTTAGAGTTGAAAAAGGTAGAGTAATAGACGTCTATAGCAAAGAGAAAAATGGCTATTCAGCAGTTAAACTTGGTTTTTTAAAAATAAAACCTTCAAAACTAACAAATCAAATGAAAGGTTTTTTTTCAAAAAAGAATACAGAGCCAAAAAGAATTCTAAAAGAATATAGAGTAGACAAAACAGAAGAATATAAGGTTGGTAGTGAAATAGGCTTAGAACTACTAAAGGATACTAAATTTATTGATGTCAGATCCAAAACGATTGGAAAAGGTTTTGCAGGCCCCATGAAAAGATGGAACTTTTCAGGTTTAAGAGCTACCCACGGTGTATCTGTTTCTCATAGGTCTCATGGTTCTACAGGACAAAGACAAGACCCGGGCAAAGTATTTAAAAACAAAAAAATGGCTGGCCATATGGGATCAAAATTTAGAACGTTATTAAATTTAGAGGTAATTAAGTCTGATATGGAGAATAATTTAATTTATATTAAAGGATCTATCCCCGGATCAAAAAATTCAACTGTCTATATTAGAAAATCAATTAAATTAGTAACTAGAAAAACAGTTAATGAAAAAGAAAAAACAACACAACAAATTCAGCAAAGTTCACAAAAGGGTTCAGTAAAAAACGAAAATAAAAAAACAGAAACAAAAAAAGCACCAGAAAACAAGGAAACACCAAAAACAGAGGTTAAAAAGAAATAAATTATGAATATAAACGTTTTAAACATAGAGGGCACAAAAGCTAAAAGTGTAAATGTTGCTGATGCTATTACTAGTTTAAAAGTAAATTACAAGCTTCTAAAGTACGTTATCGATTGGCAAATTAATCATGCTAAAAAAAGGGTTGCTAAAACTAAGCAGAGAAACGAAGTTATTGGATCAACAAAGAAGATTTATGCACAAAAAGGTACAGGTGGAGCAAGACACGCAAGTAGAAAAGCTCCTCTTTTCGTAGGCGGAGGTGTTGCCCATGGACCAAAAGGTGACAATTATAAAGTAAAAAAAATTAACAAAAAAATGAGGAAATTAGCACTAGCCCAATCTATTTCGAAGAAAAACGCTAATAAAGAATTGTTCATTCTGGACGATGTTAAAACTCAAGTTAAAAAAACCAAAATATTCAATACTTTTTTAACAAAAAATAAAATAAACAATGTACTTATAATTTCAGACAAAGAAACTCAAAAAAATATATCTAAATCTGTTAGAAACATTCCTGACGTTAAACTTATTAATGACGAAGGAGCTAACGTTTATGATCTTGTAAAATATAAAAATGTATTATTTACAACTACCTCCATAAAAAAAATTCAAAATAGGATTTTAAATGAAAAAAATTAATTATTTAGATACAATTTTATCACCTGTTGTAACTGAAAAAGCCACTAGTCTTTCAGAGCAAAATAAGGTTACGTTCAAAATTCATCAAAATGCATCTAAAAAATCTATAAAAAGAAGCATTGAAAAAATATTTAAGGTTAATGTAATTAAAATAAACACTATTAATAATAAAAGTAAAAATAAAATGGTCAGAGGAAAATTAGGTAAGAAAAAAGGTTTTAAAAAAGCTTTGGTAACATTAAAAAAAGGTCAGAGCATTGATCTTTCATTGGGTATATAAAAATGGGTCTTAAATCATATAAGCCATACACAAAATCCACTCGTTCAACAATTCTTGTAGATCGAAAAGGATTATGGAAGGGTAGACCCCTAAAGGGTTTAACCCATGGTAAAGTTTCATCTGGAGGAAGAAATAACCTTGGAAGAATAACATCAAGAGCAAAGGGCGCTGGCCACAAAAAAAGATACAGAGAAATTGACTTTTATAGAAATAAATTAGATGTATCAGCAAATGTTGAAAGAATTGAATATGATCCAAATAGAACTTCTTACATAGCACTAGTTAAATACGAAGATGGTTTAAGAAATTATATATTATGTCCAAAAAATATTAAAGTTGGTGACAACATAGTTTCAGGTAAGAAAAAGGAGATTAAAATAGGTAATTGCATGCCACTATCAGACATTCCGCCAGGAACAATTGTGCATAATGTAGAACTCGTTGAAGGAAACGGTGGTAAATTGGCAAGATCAGCAGGCTCTTCTGTGACATTATCAGGTTTTGATGGCGACTATTCCATAATTAAACTTTCCTCAGGTGAAACAAGAAAGGTAAGGTCTGCGTGTAAAGCTACAATTGGTTCAGTTTCAAATCCTGATCAAAAAAATATTCAAATTGGAAAAGCTGGTAGAAATAGATGGAAAGGTAAAAGACCAATGGTAAGAGGCGTTGCTAAGAACCCAGTTGACCACCCACACGGTGGAGGTGAAGGAAAAACGTCTGGAGGAAGAAATCCAGTTTCACCATGGGGACAATCAGCAAAAGGTTTAAAAACTAGAAGACCAAAAAAAAGCGATATGTTTATTATTTCAAGAAGAAAAAAAAGGAATAAATAATGAGTAGAGGAATTTGGAAAGGGCCATTTGTACATCCTAGCTTACTTAAGAAAGTAGATAGGCTAAAGACTGGAGATAAGAAAAAACCCATAAAAACTTGGTCTCGAAATTCAACCATTATTCCAGAATTTGTCGGTCACAGCTTTTTAATACATAATGGTAAAAATTTTATACCAATTACTGTATCTGAAGAGATGGTTGGTCATAAATTAGGTGAGTTTTCTCCAACTAGAAAATTTACTGGACATACTCCAGCAGATAAAAAAGCCGCAGCAGATGGTGGATCTAAATCATCTCCAGCTGCACCAAAAGGAGCTACTTCGGCACCAGCAGCTAAAGCGGTAACGTCTGCGCCAGCAAAAGGAAAAGATGATGGAAAAAAATAATTTAGTTAAAGCTATAAACAAAAATGTAAGAAGTGGAGCTAGAAAAGCTAATTTAGTATTAAACTTTGTAAAAGGAAAAAGAGCTGATATTGCCATCCGTGATTTAGATTTTACTAGAAAAAAAGTCGCTGAAGACATTAAAAAAACTATAAAATCTGCTGTTGCTAATGCCGAAAATAATTATCAATACGACGTGGATAATTTATATGTAAAAGAAGCTTATGTAGGAAAATCAATCGTAATGAAAAGATTTAGACCGCGTGCAAAAGGAAGGGCCGCTAGTATTAAAAAACCTTATAGTCGTGTAACAATAATTTTAGAAGAAAAGGAAACAAAAGATTTAAAAAAGGATAAAAAATAATGGGACAAAAAGTAAATCCAATAGGTTTTAGACTTGGTATTAACAGACCCTGGGACTCCGTTTGGTTTGCAAAAAAAAATGAGTACGGAAAATTTCTTATTGAAGATTATAAAATAAGAAAATTCATAAGAGAAAATATTAAAAACTCTGGAGTTTCCGAGGTAATTATTGAGAGATCATCAAAAAAGTGTACTATTTCAATACACACTTCAAGACCCGGTTTTGTTATTGGAAAAAAGGGTTCTGATATTGAAAAAATTAAGAAAAAACTATCTAAAATTACCGAATCTGAAATATTTTTAAATATAAAAGAAATTAAAAAACCAGAATTGAATGCTTATTTAGTAGGGGAAAATATTGCTCAACAACTTGTTAAAAGGGTTGCTTATAGAAGGGCCATGAAGAGAGCTATGCAATCTGCTATGAGATTAGGGGCAAAAGGTATCAAAGTAAACTTAAGCGGAAGGTTAGCCGGAAATGAAATTGCAAGATCAGAATGGCTTAGAGAAGGTAGTATACCATTGCATACTTTAAGAGCAAATTTAGACTATGCTGAAGCGGAAGCTTTAACGACATACGGAGTTATTGGCGTAAAGGTATGGATCTATAAAGGTGAATTATTTACAAAAGATGTAGAAAAAGAAAAAATTGATAGGATAAAAAATGCTTCAACCAACAAGAACAAAATATAGAAAAGCCCATAAGGGTAGAATACACGGTAAGGCTACTAGAGTAGCTACTTTAAATTATGGATCATTCGGTTTAAAAGCTTTAGAACCAGAGAGAGTTTTAGGTAAGCAAATCGAAGCAGCTAGAGTAGCCCTAACTAGATATATGCAAAGAACAGGTAAAGTATGGTCAAGAGTTTTTCCAAATATACCTGTTTCAAAAAAACCTACAGAGGTAAGAATGGGTAAAGGAAAAGGTTCTCCAGAGTTTTGGGTTTGTAGAGTTAAACCAGGTAGAATCTTATTTGAGGTTGATGGGGTAACTGAAGATGTTGCCAAAGTTGCGCTATACAAAGCTTCAGCAAAACTTCCAATTAAAACAAAGTTTGTAAAGAGATAAAATGAAAAAAAAGGAAACGAAAAAATTAAGTTCAGATCAATCAATAAGAGAGATACAAAAGCTTAAGAAAGATTTGTTTAATATGAGATTTAAAAAAATTAATGGACAAATACAAAGTCCTGCTGAATTCAATAAAATTAAAAAAAGTATAGCCAGGCTTTATAACAATATAGGTAATAAAAATGACTAAAAAAATACTCCAAGGAAAAGTAGTAAGTGATAAAAATAATAAAACTATAGTTGTTGAAGTAAAGAGAAAATTTATACACCCTTTTTATGGAAAAGTTATTTCCAGATCAAAAAAATATCATGCACATGATGAGAAAAATAAATTTAAAAAAGGAGATTTGGTGAAAATAGTTGAAAGCAAACCAATTTCAAAACTAAAAACATGGGAAGTTATTGATAAATGATACAGGTGCAAACAGAACTTCAGGTAGCTGATAATACTGGCGCAAAAAGAGTCGAGTGTATTAAAGTCCTTGGTGGATCAAAAAGAAGATATGCCGGGGTCGGAGACCTTATTGTTGTTAGCGTTAAAGATGCTTTGCCAAATGGAAAAGTTAAAAAAGGTTCAGTTCATAAAGCTGTAATTGTAAGAACTAAAAAAGAAATATTTAGAAAAGACGGATCAAAAGTACAGTTTGATAATAATTCAGTTGTGTTGACTGATGAAAAAGGCGAACCCATTGGAACAAGAATTTTTGGACCTGTAACAAGAGAGCTTAGATATAGAGGACAAGCCAAAATTATTTCTTTGGCTCCGGAGGTATTATAAAATGTTTTTAAAAAAAGGCACTAAAGTTAAAGTTTTAATAGGAAAAGACAGTGGAAAAGATGGTGAAATTATACAAATAGATAGACCTAGAAATCTGGCAAAAGTTAAAGCTTTGAATATGGTTAAAAAACATAAGAAAGCAACTAAAGAAAATAAAGGCGGTATAATTTCAAAGGAAGCATACATTAATCTTTCTAATCTTAAAAAAATTGAAGAAGTTAAAAAAGGTAAAAAATAATGACACCTAGACTAAAAGAAAAATATAAAAACAGTATTGCAAAAACTCTTATGACAAAACTAAATCAAAAAAATATTTTTGCTGTGCCAAAAATTAAAAAAATTGTAATAAACATGGGCCTCGGTGCAGATGGTACCGATAAAAAGATAATGAAGTCTTGTGTTCAAGATATTTCAGCAATAACAGGCCAACAACCTGTAATAACAAAATTTAAAAAATCTATATCAAATTTCAAATCTAGAAAAGGAACTGACGCAGGTCTTAAAGTAACATTACGAAATGACAGAATGTTTGAATTTT
>MDTB01002837.1_pt1 | contig 13716 bp, 17 predicted proteins | sample 811161 | NCBI WGS metagenome assembly MDTB01 (sample SAMN05326650, study PRJNA326480) | marine metagenome | isolation source: seawater | place: Mediterranean Sea | collected 2009
CGTTGCCATAGGCATCAATGGAGCATTAGGCATTAGCTATTTTTCTCAGATCTAAATTTTTGAAATTTTTTATTGAACTTACTTATACGTCCTTTATCCAGTATCTTTTGCTTTCCTCCAGTCCAGGCCGAATGAGACTTAGGATCAATTTCTAATTTGAGAACCTCTCCTTCAGAACCCCAAGTAGACATGGTTTCAAATTGTGATCCATCAGTCATTTCAACTTTAATTTTGTGATAATCAGGATGTAAATTTTTTTTCATTGTGAGGTTTATAGCAAATGATTTTTTTAAAACAATTAAAAGTTTTGAATTATTTCAAGCATTTTTGAGAATATATTATCATTAGCAGCTCTTATATTAATGTTGTCTAAGCTATCACTATTTATACCAGTCACCTTTCCTCCAGCCTCTTCAATAATTAAAATACCTGCCGCAATATCCCAAATATTTATGTTATTATAAAAAACACCATCAAGTCTTCCAACTCCAACATAAGCTAAATCTAAGGCAGCACATCCAGAATTTCTCATATTTAAATTTGGTGTCGCAAATTTAACACCATTATTATTAGAAGAAAACAAACATTCATCTACTTCATTTTTTTTTGAAACTCTTACTCTTTGGTTATTAAAATAAGCTCCATTATTTTTTTCAGCATAAAACATTTCATCTTTAATTGGGTCATAAATTAATGCAAATTTTAAAATACCCTTTACACGTAAGGCAATGGATATAGCAAAATGGGGTATGCCGTGCAGGAAATTAATAGTCCCATCTATAGGGTCAATTATCCAAAAAATATCTTTATTGGAATTAATTATTTCTCCAGTTTCCTCAGTTATAAAAGAATAATTTTTCTTTGATTTTGAAAGTTCTTCAATTAATATTTTTTCAACTTTATTGTCTGTCTTTGTTACAAAATCTCTCGGTCCTTTTTTAGAAACTTGAAGATTCTCAATTTCACCAAAATCTCTTATAATTATTTTAGACGCTTTTTCACAAGCCTTAATCATAATATTCAAAATTGGAGAAATTGAATTCATCAATTATACCTTTTTTACGTATTCAATTGTTCTAGTATCTAAAATTATTTCATCTCCACTTTCTATAAATGGAGGGACTTGAATGTTAAAACCATTATCAAGTTTTGCTGGTTTATAAGACGAAGAAACAGTCTGTCCCTTTATTGCAACATCAGTGGACTCAATTTTACTTTTGATTTGATTAGGCAGTGTTACATTCAATGGTGTATCGTTATGAAAATTTATGGTAACCATTAAATTCTCTGTTAACATTTTTCCTTTCTCACCAACTATTCTTTTTTTTAAACTAATCTGATCAAAACTTTTAGTGTTCATAAAAAAATAATCTGTCTCGTCATCGTAAATATAGTTGAAGTCTACTTCCTCCAAGGAGGCTTTTTCCACATTTTCACCAGATCTAAATCTTTCATTGAGTTTTGTATTTTTATTTATACTTTTCATCTCTACTTGAGCAAATGCTCCACCTTTACCAGGTTTAACATGTTGTGTTTTAAGCACTTCCCATAAATCATCTTTATGCTCTAATATCATTCCAACTCTTATTTCAGTTGCATTAATTTTCATTTTAATCTCTCTATAGCTTCTCTAGGTTCGTATTTATTATTTTTCCAAATGTAGCTTGAAATAGCCAAAAAGTTTGCATTGTTCAACAAAAGTTTTCTATAGTTTTTTTCATTAATACCACCAATTGCAACTATGGGATTTTTAGTCAGTTTTTTTACTTTACCTAAAATACTTGGTTTTGCTCTAAATTTAACATTTTTTGTTTTAGATCTATAAAACGCACCTACCGCAATATAGTCTGCGTTATTTGTTAATGCTTTTTTTACTAATTTTATAGAGTTGTGACATGTAATACCTATAATTTTATTTTTTAAAATTTTTTTTGCTTTAATTATATTCATATCTTTTTGTCCTAAATGACATCCATCAGCATTAACTTTTAATGCAAGTAGGGGATCATCATTTACCAAAAATTTTACTTTGTATTTTCTACAAATCTTCATTATTTTTTTTGAAACTGAAATTTTTTTTGAAAATTTTTGATTTTTTAATCTTAGTTGAAAAAAACTTACTTTTTTTGATTTTAAAACAAGTTCCAGAGAATTATAAAATTTAATATTAGAAATTTTTGGGGGGGATATTAAATAAACAAATTTTTTATTTTGAATTTTCAAGACTTTCTGACCACTTCCCTTGTGCAGCTAAAGAGCACATTTTAGCCCTATGATCAAACACTTCTTGAGTTCCCCTAATATTATTAATGTCATTAGACCAAAACTTTAAAGCACTTTGCTGAAGAGCTCGACCATATGAATAAGTCATAATAAAATCTGAGGTATTTTTTACATTTATCTGATTAAGGTTATTTGTTGCCTCCACCTCAGTTTGTCCACCAGATAAAAAAGCGATTCCTGGAACTTCAGAAGGAACGTTATTTTTTAGACACTCCAAGGTCATTTCAGCTATTTCATCATTAGAAATTTTCTCATTCGAATCTGTGCCTGGTAGGATCATATTAGGTTTTAAAATTGTGCCTTTTAGGTCAACTTTATTTAAGTCTAATTCCTCATAACATCTTTTAATAACCTCTGATGTTTTCTTAAAACACTCTTTAGCAGAGTGTTTTCCATCCATTAAAACCTCTGGCTCTACTATCGGAACCATTCCGTTTTCTTGTGCTAATGCGGAGTATCTAGCTAAAGCATGAGCATTAGCTGAGATCGATAACTTACTTGGGTAAGTATCAGAGATAATATAAACACCTCTCCATTTTGTAAATTTAGCACCAAGTTTATAATATTCTCTCAATCTTTCTCTTAAACCATCTAATCCTTCGGTAATTTTCTCATTTGTCGAACCTGCTAATATTTTTACTCCTGTATCAACTTTAATTCCAGGGACTGCTCCACTCTCAGAAATTAGTTCTGGTATCGATTTATATAGAGATGAGTTCTGTCTAATAGTTTCGTCATATAATATCACACCACCAATACACTCTTTCATTGACTGAGAAGAAAAAAGAGTTTCTCTGAACATCAATCTATTTTTTTCATTAGATTCTACGTTTACTGAGTGTAATCTTTTTTCCATAGTTCCAGTACTTTCATCCGCTGCAAGAATGCCTTTTCCATTTGATAAAATTTTTTTTGCAATTTTGTATAAATCGGACATTTAATTTAGCGCCTTTATACCAGGAAGAATTTTTCCTTCAAGATATTCCAAAAATGCTCCACCAGCAGTTGACACAAAATTAAATTTATTTTCAATTTTCGCAGAGCTTACAACGGCGACAGTGTCTCCACCACCAACAACTGAATAAATCTTTCCCTCTTTATTTGCAATATAATTTGCTATTTCTAAACTACCCTTTGCAAAATTGGGATTTTCGAAATATCCCAACGGCCCATTCCATAATATAGTTGATGAATTATCGATAATATTTTTTATATTGTGGATAGTTTTTGAACCAACATCAAGTATCATCTCATCCTTTTCTAGTTGAATAAATGATTTTTCAACTGAGTTTCCATTAAGTTTATTTCCTACTTTTACGTCTTCAGGAAAATATATTTTACAACTACTATTATTTATTTTATTAAAAATTTCTTCAACAATTTTTTCAGAATTTTTTTCAAATAATGAGTTACCTATATTATATCCTTTATATTTTAAAATATTATTTGCCATAGCACCAACAATTATAATGTTATTAAATTTTGGTATTAAGTTTTTAATGACATTTATTTTTGAAGATATTTTTGATCCACCAATTATGCAGGTTATTGGTTTTTTTATTTCTGTAGTAATTCTTTTAAGAGCCTGAACCTCTGAATTAATTTGGATGCCACAATATGATGGTATGAATTTTGTAATACTAGTAATTGAAGCATGATTTCTATGTGAACATGAAAAAGCATCATTCACATATAAATCTCCAAGTTTTGCTAAATGTTCAGAAAATTTTTCATCGTTTTTTTCCTCTTCTGGATAAAATCTTATATTTTCTAAAATTATAACTCTATCATTTTTGTTTTTAAATAAATCGTCTTTTTTTAATTTAAATATATTTTCCTTTTCTAATTTAACATTTTCTTTTACTTGTAAAATTAAATTATCTTTTATTAACTCCAAAGATAGGCCATTTTGAAATTTACCTTTTGGTCTTCCAACATGAGAAATAATAATTATTTTTGCGTTTTTTGATAAAAGAAAATTAATAGTTGGTATAATTTTGTCTATTCTATTTGTATCTATTATTTTTCCATGCAAAATTGGTACATTTAAGTCCAATCTTAAGACTACAATTCTATTATTTAAATTTTCTAAATCTTTTATGGGTTTCATTTATTGATTTTGCTTAAATACCTTGCAATATCACACATTCTATTGGAAAAACCCCATTCATTGTCATACCATGCGGAAACTTTTCCCATTTTCGAACCAACAATATTAGTCAAAGAACTGTCTATTATTGCTGATGCATTATCATGGTTAAAATCTATTGATACTAATTTTTCTCTTGTGACACTCAAAATATTCTTGAGATAAGTTTTTGAGGCTTTTGAGAGTGAATTATTAAGTTTTTCAATTGAAATATTTTTTTTTACATTAAATACAAATTCTAACAGTGAGACATTTGGCGTTGGCACTCTCATAGCAACTCCTTCAAGCTTACCTTTCAAAGAAGGTATAATTTCACCAATTGATTTTGTGGCGCCAGTTGAAGTTGGTACAATTGATAGACTTGCAGATCTTGCTCGTCTTGGATCTTTATGCGAATTATCTAAAATTCTTTGATCAGTTGTAAAAGCATGAATGGTTGTCATGAAACCACTTTGGATCATAAAATTTTTATTTATAACGTCAGCGATCGGAGCAAGACAATTAGTTGTACACGAAGCAGCTGAAATAATATTATCATTTTTTACAATTTTTTTGTGATTTACTCCAAAGACAATTGTTTTGTCTGCGTTTTTACACGGAGCAGACACTAGAACTTTTTTTGCTCCATTTATTAAATGTGAGACTAGTTTTTCTTTGGAATTAAATTTACCTGTACACTCAAATACATAATCAACGTCGTATTTTTTCCAGTTTATTTCAGCAATATTAGAGAATTGTGAAAAAGATATTTTATCTTTATTTATCTTTAAAGAATTATAATTCGATTTTATTTCACCATTAAATTTCCCATGCACTGAGTCATATTTTAAAAGATTTGCACTAATTTCAGAATTAGATCTATTATTAATATGTTTTAATTTAATAGTGTTTTTATGATTTTCATAAATTGATCTAACGACCATTCTTCCAATTCGACCCATCCCATTTATTCCAATTTTAATTGGCATTTTTTTTAATATTAGATTTAATTTTTTTATAGATTTTTTCTTCGTTAAGTCCAAAATAATCGTATATTTTCTTATATGGTGCACTTTTACCAAAACTTTTGACAGAAAAAGATAATCCATTACTTTTAATATATTTTGACCACGATTGATTTGAACCAGCCTCTATTGAATATATTTTCATTGTTTCGTTTAAAATTTTATTTTTATATTTCAAACTTTGTTTATCAAAAATTTCTAAACATGGCATAGAAATAACTTTTGAGTATATTTTTTCTTTGGCTAATTTATGACAAACATTAATTGCTAAATTAACCTCTGATCCTGTGGCTAAAATAGTTAAATGTATTTTCTTATTTGTTCTTAAAACCTCATAAGCGCCAAAAGAACATTTATTTATAGATGTAAAACCTCTTCTTATTGGATTTAAGTTTTGTCTACTTAATGCTAAAACACTTGGAGTTTTTGAACTTTTCAAAGCAATATCCCAACATTCAATTGTTTCAGTTTGATCTGCGGGTCTGAGGATATTTATATTTGGAATTGATCTTAAACTAGACAATTGTTCGATTGGTTGGTGCGTTGGTCCATCTTCTCCTAATCCAATAGAGTCATGCGTCATTATATAGATTACTCTCTGCCTCATCAACGCTGAAAGTCTAATTGAAGGTTTGCAATAATCTGAAAATATTAAAAATGTTCCACCATAAGGAATGAAACCACTGTGCAGTGCTAATCCATTCATAATTCCACACATTGCATGCTCTCTTACACCGTAATGTATATAATCTCCACCAAAGTTTTTTGCATTTATAACGTTGTTAAATTTGGTCTTTGTATTATTTGAACCTGCTAAATCAGCAGATCCTCCAATTAAATTATTTTTTAATTTGAACAAAGAATTTAAAACTGCCTCAGAAGATTTCCTTGTTGCTAATGGTTTTAAATTATTTATTACATCTTTTTTTTGTTTTATGATTGACTTAGAAAACTTAAAATTAAAAAATCTTTTAACTTTATCTTTATTTTTTGAAATTTTTTTATTCCATTTTTTTTCCTCAAAAGATCCCTTTTTTCCAATTTTTCTCCACTCATTCAAAATATTTTTTGGTATTTCAAAAGGTTTATAATTCCAATCTAGTTTTTTTCTTACTAATTCTATCTCTATCTTACCTAGTGGACTTCCGTGGGAAGATGCTTTGCCACTTTTATTTGGCGAACCAAATCCAATTTTAGTTCTACAGGATATAATGGTAGGTGTTTTGGCCTTACGAGCTTTTTGAATTGCTTTATAAATTTGTGTTTGATTGTGGCCATTAATATCAATAAAGTTCCATCCATAACTCTCAAATCTTTTTTTATAATTATCAGAAACTGCTAGACTCGTAGGACCATCTATAGAAATTGAGTTATTATCAAATAACATTATTAAATTTTTAAGTTTTAAATGACCTGCGAGACTCATCGCTTCATGACTTATGCCTTCCATTAAGCAGCCATCTCCTGCAAGCACGTAAGTTTTATGATCTATAATTTTACCACCTATTTTTTTTTTGAGAATTTCTTCGGCAATTGCAAAACCCACAGCATTTGCGACTCCCTGTCCAAGAGGACCGGTTGTAGTCTCTATTCCAGATTTTTCTTCGTACTCAGGATGTCCTGCACATATGGAGTTAAGTTGTCTAAAATTTTTAATATCATTTATAGAAACGCTCTTGTAGCCGGTTAAATAAAGCAATGAATAAAGTAGCATTGAACCATGGCCAGCAGATAAAACAAATCTATCTCTATTAATCCAATTTGGATTGTATGGATTAAACTTAAGAAAATTTTTAAATAGAACAGTTACAACATCAGCCATGCCCATTGGCATTCCGGGATGCCCAGAATTTGCTTTTTCAACAGCATCTATTGATAAAAAACGAATTGCGTTTGAAAGATTTCTGTCTAGTTTTTTCAATTAATTATCCTGTGTAGACTTGGGTGACTCAATTTAATAATATATTTGTATATAATGAATTCTATAACTGAAAAAGAAAAAAAATTAAATGAAACTATCGAAAACTTAAAAAAATTACACTTAAAAGACGAGGGTCAGATTTATGAAATAGAAAAACTCATGGATCAAAAAAATCAATTAGAAATTGAATATAAAAAGCTTAAAGAAACCTATAATTTACTAGAGATAGAAAACTTAAAATTAAAAAAACAATTTGAAGATCTTAAAAAAAATAATTTCTATGAAAAAAAAAGAGAGCAAAATCTATCTGAAAAAATAGATGAATTAAATCAGGAAACAGATAATCTGTTGGAAGAAATTGAAAAATGGCAAATGTAAATATAAAATTTAATGGTAAGGAATTTTTATTATCTTGTGACGACGGACAAGAGGATCACTTAGAAGAATTATCAGTGCATTTAAATCATAAATTCAATAACTTAAAGAATTCTCTAGGTAATATTGGAGAGAATAAGCTCTTGCTAATTACATCAATAACAACGATGGATGAATACTTCGAGACAAAAAAAAAATTGGAAAAACAAAAAATAGAAATTCAAAAATTGATCAACAGGTTCAAAGAACTAAAATCCTTAGCCTTTAATTATAAAGAGGAGAAAGAGAAAGAAATTAAAAACTTCTCTGACAATCAAATTAAATTAGAAACTGAAATACAAAATCAGAAAAATAATTATGAAAGTTTAATTGATACAGCAACTAAAGAGATTGAAAAATTTATAGAAAAGAATAGTAAAGACTCAAACTTACAATAAATTGTCAAAAAAATTATTAAGAAAAAAACTAATAATATTAAGAAAAAAAAAATTCAAAAATATTGAAAATATATTTTTTAAACTAAAATATTTATTAAAGGTAAATAAATTAAGTGTTAAAACCTTTGGTGGTTATTATCCAATTAATTATGAAATAGATTGTTTAAAAGTTTTAGAAAAATTGGAGATTGACAACTATAAAATATCCCTACCTGTAATTTCAAATAATAGTCAGATGGATTTTTTTAAGTGGTCATTTACTAAAGCACTAAGTATTAACAAAAGGGGTATTCCAGAACCATTCTCAAAAAAAAAAGTTGTTTATCCAGATATTATTCTTGTTCCGCTAGTTGGTTTTGACTCTGATAATTTTAGATTAGGATATGGCGGTGGTTTTTATGATAGGTATATAGAGAAAATGAAAAATAAAATTATTAAAACAATTGGATTATCATTCTCTTTTCAGAAAGTAACAAAATTACCTATCGATAAATTTGATAAAAAATTAGATTTTATAATTACAGAGAAAAATATATTTTAATGAAAATTTTATTTTTGGGTGATGTTGTTGGGGACTCAGGATGCTTTGCAATTAAGAATAATTTACCAAAAATAATTGAAAATGAAAAAATAGATTTTGTAATAGCTAATGGCGAAAATGCAGCAATTGATGGTGTTGGAATTACTGAAAATAATACAAAAGAATTAATCAACTCAGGGGTAGACGTAATTACAACAGGAAATCACGTTTGGGATCAAAAAGAAACTTTTGAGTTTATAAATTCCGAAAAAAGATTATTAAGACCAAAAAATTTACCTGACAATGCACCAGGCAAAGGTTTTGAGATTTATAAATCTAAAAACGGTTTTAAAATAGGTGTTTTGAATTTAATGGGAAATGTTTTTATGAAAAAATGCGATGACGTTTTCAAAACGGCAGAAAAATTTTTACAGAATTATAAACTTACAGAAAATTATGATTTCCTTATAGTTGATTTTCATGGAGAAATCACAAGTGAGAAAATGGCAATAGGATATTTTTTTGATGGTTTCGCAACTCTAGTTGTTGGTACCCACACTCACGTACCAACAAATGATGCAAGAATTTTAGAGAGTGGAACTGCTTATTTAACTGACGCTGGCATGTGTGGAGATTATGACTCTGTTATTGGGATGAATAAAGAAAACTCTTTAAACAGATTTTTTAAAAGGGAGTCTAAAAAACATTACCCCGCAAAAGGAGAGGCTTCTATTTGTGGCATCATAGTTGATGCAAGTATTAAAAACGGCTTGGCCAAAACTGCTACAAGTTTTATACAAGGTGGTAGATTAAAAAATACCATTTAATTATGGCAGGACATTCTCACTGGGCAGGAATTAAACATAAAAAGGGCAAAGCTGACAAGCAAAGATCAAAAATTTTTTCAAAATTATCAAGAGAGATTACTGTTGCCGCCAAACTTGGTGATAAAAATCCTGAAATGAACGCGAGATTACGATCAGCAATTCAAGCTGCAAGATCTGCCAATATGCCAAAAGATAATATTGAGAGAGCAATTGACAAATCAAGCATAAACGCAGACTCCAACTTTGAATATTTAAGGTACGAGGGTTTTGGGCCAAATAAAACAGCTGTCATAGTTGAGACTTTAACTGACAATAAAAATAGAACAGCATCGAATATCAGGACAATTTTTCAAAAAAATGGTGGTGGTCTTGGTTCACAGGGTTCAGCTTCGCACAACTTTGAGCAATTGGGTGTTATAAAAGTGGGTAAAAATGAAATCGATACAGATACCATTTTTGAACTTGCAACTGAATGTGGTGCTCAAGAGTGTATTACATATGACGATTATCATGAAATTCATACAAATAATACAGAAATTTATAATGTAAAAAATAAATTAGAAAAAAAAATTAAAAATTTTTTATCAACTGAAATTGAATGGTTGCCATTAAACACTGTTAGTTTATCAGGAGAGGATAAAAACGAAATGATTAAATTTTTAGAAACTTTGGATGATAATGAAGATGTTCAAAATATTTTCACCAACGCTAGGTTTGATAGTTAAATGTTAATAATTGGTATAGATCCTGGTATAAATGGAGCAATTTGTTTTTTTGAAAATGGAGAAGTCAAAGATGTAATTAACATGCCAATAATGCAAGATGGAAAAAAAAATAAAAAGCAAATTAATGGAAATCAAATCTTTAATGAGATATCTTTAAGAATTCAAAATATTAATAAAAAAAATATAAATGTAGTTGTAGAACAAGTATCGGCAATGCCAGGTCAGGGTGTAACTAGCATGTTTAATTTTGGTCAATCATTTGGTGTGATTAAAGGTATATGTGCTGCTATGCAATTATCCATATTCTTTGTTAGACCAGCAAAATGGAAAAAAAATTTTGATTTAATTAATACAGAGAAAGATGCAAGCAGAACGAAAGCTATTGAGATGTTTCCAAAAATTTCATCTTACTTATCAAAAAAAAAAGACTCAAATAAAGCAGATGCAATTCTTATTGCCTGTTTTCATGAAAAAACAATCAAAACTTCAATTTAATGATCGTTAAAAGTCAAATTCATGACACATTTTAGTGTGAAATGATCTAAATGGAAGCTGAAATATCCTCTCAGGCCGTTGGTTTAGCTAGCAACACAGATTTCTCTTTACTAAGTTTATTTTTAAGAGCTGACATAATAGTGAAATCTGTCATTCTGATACTAATTGCTAGTTCAATTTACTCATGGGCTATTATTTTTGATAAAATTAGGATTTTTAAAAAAATTAATAAAAGTGCAGACGAGTTCGAGGAAAAATTTTGGAAATCAAAGTCAGCTGAAACATTTTATAATAGTCTTCCTTCGACTACAAACGATCCAATGGCACAAGTTTTTAAAAACTCGATGCAAACAGTTATTAAATCAAGATCAAAATCAAATTTAAGTGATAGAATGATGAGTGTCCTAGATGCTAATATTGAAAAGCAAATGACTATTGTAGATAAAAATAATTCTTTTCTTGCAACTGTTGGATCTACCGCACCATTTATAGGATTGTTCGGTACTGTCTGGGGTATAATGAATTCATTTCAATCTATAGCAATTTCAAGAAATACAAGTTTGGCTATTGTTGCGCCTGGTATTGCAGAGGCACTTTTTGCAACAGCTTTAGGTTTATTGGCGGCAATTCCAGCAGTCATAGCTTATAATAAATTCAATAATGATTCAAAAAAATTTGCGCAAAAGTTAGAAAATTTTTCAAAAAGATTTATTTCTATAATTTAGAATGGCATTCAATTTAAGACGTTCGAAAAAAGAACCAATCAGCGAAATAAATGTAACTCCTTTTGTGGATGTTATGCTTGTGTTACTTATAATTTTTATGGTTACAGCACCTTTATTAACGGTTGGAGTTCAAGTTGATTTACCAGAATCTTCTGCCGATACGTTACCTGAGGAAACTGAACCGCTAACTTTAACAATAAATTCAAAAGGTGAAATATTTATCCAAGAAACAAAAGTTGAGTATGAAAAAATAATTGCTAAAATTTTAGCTGTATCCAATAACAGAACAGATACAAGAATTTTTGTTAGAGGAGATAAGACCATTAACTATGGAAGGGTGCTAGAAATAATGGGCATGCTCTCTGGTTCAGGATTTACCAAAGTAGCCTTAATATCTGAACCATACAAAGAGAGGTAAACTTGTATAAAAGTTTACTTTTTTCCTCGATTTTTCACACAGCTATAATCGCCTTAAGTATTTTCACGCTTCCTTTCATAGCTAAGAAGCCGTTAGATTTACCTCCACTAGTCTCAGTCGAACTTATTCAAATTTCTGACAAAACTAATATACCATTTGCACCAAAGGCAAAAAAAATTATAGAGAAAGTAAAAAAAGATAAAGAAAAAATAATTTCTGAACAGGCTCCTCCCAAAAAAGTTAAAAAGAACGAAAAAAAAGAAATTAGTCCAGACATAAATAAGGAAAATATTACTGAGTTGACTTCAAAAAAAATGCCTACACCAGAAACAAAAAAGGAGATTATTAAAAAAGAGAAATTAGATGCAATTCCTTTGCCTGATAAAAAAAACGAAAAAATTTCAGTTGAAGAGGAAGAAAAACAAAAACCTTCTAAAGAGTTAACAAAAGATGAAAACTTGAAAGAGATAATAAAACCAAAAAAACCAAAGATAGATGACACAAGAGTAAAACAAGCCTCTGAGTTTGAAAAAAAAGAATTATTTGATCCAAATAACATCGCAGCTTTAATAGATAAATCAAAAGAAGATATTGGTGAAACAAACAAAAAAATGGATAAAATTTCACAATCACAAGATGACACCATGGATATATCATCATTAACTTTAAGTGAGGAAGATGCCCTAAAAGCACAAATTTTTGGTTGTTGGAGTATTCCGCTAGGTTTACCATACAATGAAAATTTGCTAGTTAGGATAAAATTAAAATTAAAACCAGACGGAACACTTATTAAGTCTGAAATTTTGGATCATGCAAGAATGAATATGCCAGGACAAGGTTTTTTTAAAGTGCTAGCTGAAAGTGCTCTTAGAGCCATTCAATTATGTCAACCTCTAAAAGTACCTGCTAGTGGGTATGAGAGATGGAAAAATATTCAACTAAACTTTGATGCTAGAGAAATGTTAGGAGGTTAATGAAAAAATTTAAAATAATATTTAATGCATTTTTAATTTTTTTTATCTGTATTACTAAGTCCTACTCACTTGTTGAAGTAGATATTACCCGGGGAAATTTAAATCCACTTCCGATTGCCGTCTCACCATTGTTTCAAGATAATAACTCAAAAACGTTTTTTAAAAAGGAATTAAATATTAAAGATATAGGATCTGAAATTTCTAAAGTAATTGAAAATAATTTAAAACAATCTGGTTTATTTGATCCCTTAAGTAAGGATGCGTTCCTTCAAAATCCTGATATTGCTCATCTAAAACCTAGATTTGAAGATTGGGCATTAATAAAATCTCAAGCATTAATAACAGGTAAAGTAACGGTATTTGATGAGAAACTTAAAGTTGAGTTCAGGCTTTGGGATGTGCTTGCAGGGAGAGAAATGCTCGCACTTGCATTTACAACGGTGCCAAGTAATTGGAGAAGAGTAGGACATATTATTACAGATAAAGTTTATCAAAGGCTCACTGGTGAAAAAGGATATTTTGATACAAGAATAATTTATGTTTCAGAAGAAGGTCCAAAAACTCAAAGGATTAAAAAACTTGCTATAATGGATCAAGATGGATTTAACACAAAATATTTAACTCTTGGTAATGAACTAGTGCTAACACCAAGATTTAACCCTACTAATCAGATGGTTACATACCTATCATACTTTAGAAATTTACCCAGAGTTTATTTGTTAGATATTGAAACTGGAATTCAAGAAGTTGTAGGAGATTTTCCAGGAATGACATTTGCTCCAAGGTTTTCACCTGATGGAAAAAAAATAATAATGAGTTTTGCTAAAGACGGTAATTCAGATATTTTTACTATGGATGTAGAA
>MDTB01224619.1_pt1 | contig 13715 bp, 14 predicted proteins | sample 811161 | NCBI WGS metagenome assembly MDTB01 (sample SAMN05326650, study PRJNA326480) | marine metagenome | isolation source: seawater | place: Mediterranean Sea | collected 2009
ATGTAAATAATCTCATTTTTTGAATTAAAAAATTGATAGACGCCTGGCTCATTTGGTGCCATTTTAAGTTTACTAGTTAAATGTTCTTTCATTTAAATTCTATTATTGTACATAAATTATTATCTAAATGTCTAATTATTAAAATATCAATTTCTTTTATATAATTATCGGTATATACTTCAGTCACAAACAAAATTTTTCTTAACTCTTGGCACATAGGTCAAAATTTTCATTTTTTATTTAAAAAAATATTATTTGGTTTTAAAATTGAGTATAGTTATTCTTAGAAGTTGAGTGGTATACTTAGTTTCGGTAATCCAGTTAATATCCAATAATAGATAAAATTAATTAACAATATGTGTAGAGTCCAAATAACTGTGGCACTATTTTTGTGCGCCTCACTTCTAGCACAAGATGACAATAGTAAAAAACAAAGAAAAGTTTATAGAACACAAACAGGTTCTATTATCGAAGCACCACGACCAATCTTTGAACGAGAAGCAAAGAAGAAAAAATCCGAACCCAGAATAAAAACCTTAGAAAAAAGTAAAGCGTTGGCACGTACTAAAAGGGTTGAAACCACCTACCGCAATGAGCTAGACAGCCTCAAGAGCACTGTATCTGAGCTTCTTCTTCAATCAAAAGAATTGCAGAAAAACTATGAAGAAAAGTTATCGCAGAGCCAAAGTGATACAGTCTTTATTTATACTACACTTTACGATACAACAACTGTAAAAGATACCACTTTCATATACACCAGTGCCACTACTACAAACTATGATACAGTAGTAGTTATTGATAGCATTTATATTAATAACTACGATACAACCACAGTCATTCAAACAAACTACGATACTGTTTTTGTAATGGATACAACAGTACTAGTTAATTATGATACAACTGTAATGAGGGATACCATATGGGCATTTGCTTATGATACCACATACTTTTACGATACTACTTGGGTATATGCACATGACACTACCGTAGTTAGGGATTCAATTTGGCTTTTTGCAGTTGACACGATTAAGACATTTGATACACTCATAGTCTCAAAAAATGATACCGTAACTATTCATACTTATTCGAGCAAATTTCCTGACAATTTCACCCCAGATATGATTGACCAAAAACAGTCAGCCTTTCCCAAGTTTAAAACATTGGGAGATGCTCTTAGAGCAAGAGACATGGGTGATAAAACAGCACAGGGATGGATTAATCAGGCGTTGAATGCAGCTGGAGGTGATTGGACTCGAGCTGAGCGGGAGTATAAAAAGTTACAAGAAATTTATTCTACTTCAATGGTCCAGGCCATTACAAGAGAACCAAAAAGTCCAGGTTTTATTGGGCCAGAGATGAAATACAAAAATGTTATTTTTGACACCCTCAAGATATTAACATTTGATACAACTCTCGTTCAAGATACTGTAAAAAACCTTGTCAAACAAACATATGTAAAATACGACACATCAGTTGTTGATAAGCGTCGAGAAGTCATTGCGAATACCACTCCTCCTGGTCATGAATTAATCATTAAATATCATAGAAATGGACGTGTAAAGGAAAGAGGACTTACAAAAAATGGAAAGAAAAATGGTGAATGGTTGCAATATGATTCAAAAGGTCTCCCTCTTAGAAGATCCATATATGAAATGGGAAGAATTATCGATGACGAACTAATTGTCTTAGATGAAGATGATAATCCAATGGAAGAAATAAAAAACTATACCAAGAAAAGAAGGCTCAGTGACAAATCTAAGAAAAAGAAAAGTAGTAGTATTTTTAAACTTCCAAGTTTTTTAAGAAAGTAAGATTTAGTTTATTTTTTCTGCTAGTTCTACCAAAACACCTCCCGTAGATCTAGGATGTATAAATATCACTTTATGATTTTCAGCACCGATGGTAGGTTTATCACCAATTAATTTTATTTTATTTCTCTTCATATGTTTAATTGCTACATAAATATCTTCAACATTTAAACATATATGGTGAATACCAGTCCCTCTCTTTTTGATAAATTTTGAAATTGGTGAATCAGGGTATTTAGAAACCAGTAATTCAATTTTACCAGAACCAGTATCATATATATCAGTCAGGACTCCATGGTTATCTACATCCTCTGTACCACAATGTTTAAGACCAATTATATTTTTCCAAAAACTAGCGTTTTTTTCTAAATCCTTAACAGCAATACCTATGTGCTCTATTCCAATTACTTTCATTCCAAAATATTCCTGTAATCCGAATTTAATTTTACTCCACTACCATTACCCTTTTGTAATACTAGCCTACCATTATTAACAAGCACACCACTGTAGGGGTCATTCTTAATTAAAAGATTCCCATCAAGATCCACAAAATCGACTTCTCCTGCTAGGTGAGATGCATTAGTGATCCCAACGGAAGTCTCAACCATACAACCTAGCATTACCTTTAATCCATTTTCTCTTGCAATATCAATCATTTTTTTACCCTCTTCCAATGATCCACATTTCATTAGCTTTATATTAATTCCGTGAAATGCGTGGCGTATGGGTTTAATGTCATTAGAATTGAGGCTATTTTCATCAGCAAATATTTCTAGTGGTGATTTTTTCTTCAGCTTAATCGAAGAATTTAAATCTTTTGCTGGAAAAGGTTGTTCAATGAATTCAATATTCCTGTCTGCAAGCCAAAAAGACATCTCATGTGCTACGTCTTCTGTCCAACCTTCATTTGCATCAACTCTAATTAGTTTTTCAGTGTGTCTTCTTATTTCAGTTATAATTTCTTTATCCATTTTTGGAGTACCTAATTTGACTTTCAAAATTGAATATGGCTTTGCCTCTTCAAGTTTTGCACCTAATTCATCAAATCCACCTATTGAAATCGTATAGCTAGTCAGCGGTAATATTTTTGACTTAACGCTTAATAGTTCAAAAATCGACCTCCCTACTTTTTGCCCCCACCAATCCCATAATGCCATACTAAATCCTGCTTCAAGTGCTTTGATACCCATCAATTGAGGACGAATAAATTCCCATATAGTTTTTCGATCTGTTAAATCATTTGGTAACCGGATTGAATTTTTTATAATTGGTATTATTTTTTGAACGGTTTCATCATACCTAACAGATGGCGCCGCTTCACCTCTTCCAATAATAGCTCCATCTTTTATGTAGATAAATAGTACGTCATACCATTCATTCTCACTTCTAGAAATACCAAAAGTATGCTTTAATTCAATTCTATAAACTTTATGATCTATTTCCATGCTTGAATTGTAGTTTCTATTGAACTAATTAATCCTTTCGATCCAAAACGAACAACATCAGTTGCGGGCAAATCAAATTTATCATTTACGTTTTTTATATATTTCTCTGCTTCATAATAATCTAATTTTAAGGTAAGAAGATTTATACCAACAAATGTTGAATCCTTGAATGGCTTAAGTAAGTTTAAATGTAAATTCATTAATTCTTTCAAACTAGGAATGGGGTAATCTGAAACATCAAATTCACGATACGGTTCATGGGTCATAATTAAAAAATCCGGCATGCAGCCATGCAATAGACCTAATGTAACCCCTGAATAAAACATATTATTCAAAGCTCCTTGACCTTCTACTATTACTAGATCAGTATCATTTGAAAATTTGTCTAAATGATATTCAATTTCTCCAGCCATGAAATCTGAAACAACAGCATCAATGGGCACCCCATTTCCAGAAAGAAGAATTCCTGTCTGCCCAGTACCAAGAAACTTCACATTCCATTTTCTTTTATTTAATTCTAGGTATACCTCCCATGCAGTTGTCATTTTACCTGTATCACAATCAGAACCTACGACTAAAAGCACTGGGAATTTTCTTTCTTTCCATGAACCCTTTGGAAAATGTGGTGGGTTTGGAGGATCACGTAGATCAATTAAAGAAACATTATTCTTTTTAGCTTTGTCAACTAAATATAAATCATTTTTCAAAAAACTATGCATGCCACTTATAATATTGCAACCCTGATTAATGGCTTTTTCTATCTCCACTAAGCTTTTATTATCTAATCTCCCGCCTTGAGGAGCATTACCAATGACAAGGTGTGTTGGAGAATATTGTTTAGCTTGATCAAAGTTTGATACGCACGGTATGTCTCCACCCCAGCCCAGTACATCTTCTGCAGTTTTGCCATGATGATTATAATCAATTACCGCACACACTTCATCAGACTTATATCTGATAAGCATATTACCAGTTTTACTTAAGATATAATCGAATGATTCGTGTGCTAAAATAACATAACGAGGCATTTATTTTTTAAATTTTGGCTTTCTTTTGTCAACAAAAGCTGACAGACCTTCATTTGCTTCTTTAGAACCAAATGAATTACTAAATGCTTCTAATTCAATTTCCAAACCATCTATGAGTGAGTAGTCGTATGAATTATTAATACATTTTAATGAATTAGAAATTGAATTTGGACCATTTTTTTGTAATTCCTTGCAAAAATTAATTGACTCATCCATTAATTTTTCTGAAGATACTATTTTATTTACCAATCCAATTCTCAAGGCCTCTTTAGAATTAATCATATGACCTCCAATAATTAATTCTATTGCATTTCCTTTGCCTACAATTCTAGGAAGCCTCTGTGTACCGCCCCAGCCAGGTATAATTCCTAATTTTACTTCAGGCTGGGCAAAAAATGCATTTTCACTAGCATATCTTATATGACAAGATATCGCAATTTCACACCCTCCTCCTAGGGCAAAACCATTTACTGCTGCTATTACTGGTTTCGAGGAATTTTCAATTGCCATGGTCAATTTTTGGCCCAATTTTCCAAACTTGTAAGCTTGTTCTACATCATAACCCTTCATCAATTTTATATCAGCCCCTGCAATAAATGCTTTTTCACCAGAACCTGTAATAATAATTGAACTTATGTTTCGATCTCTAATTTGTTTTTCAAGCATCGAATAGAGCTCTTTTAATACATCAGGGTTCACTGCGTTTAGCGCGTCCTCCCTTTGAATGGTTAAAATACTAACCTGATCGATAATTTTATTTTTTACAAACATTTTATTCTTATTTCCAATATGTTTTACTGAATAGTACCATAACAGTGAATATTTCAAGTCTCCCTAGTAGCATACAAAATGATAGTAACCACTTGCCAGCATTAGGAAGTAATGCGTAATTATCAGTAGGCCCAAACTGTCCAAACGCAGGACCAATATTCCCCATTGCAGAAGCAGCTGCACCAATAGAGGATTCTATATCAAGGCCCATCGTTGAAAGTAGAATAGCTGAGATAATAAAAGCTGACATGAAAAACAGGAAAAATCCAAGTGTGTTTCTAACCACATCCTCTTTAATGAGTTGCTTACCGATTTTTACTGGTAATAAGGCTCTCGAGTGTAACATCCTTCGAGTTTCAAGTGAAGCATATTTTGCCAATAGAAGAACACGTATGACTTTCATTCCTCCTGTGGTTGATCCCCCCATTCCTCCAATAAACATTAGTGTTAGTAAAATCATTTGAAGAAATACGGGCCATAATTCATAATCACCTAGCACATAACCAGTTCCCGTCAACATTGCTATAGTACCAAAAAGAGATTCTCGCACTGTTAAATCTGAAAACGTATTCGATTGGTATGACAATGAGAAAAGTATTATAGATGAAATAGACATAATTATTAAGAAGTAAACCAAAAATTCTGTGTCTCTGAAATAAGTTTTTATACTTCCACTCATTGCATGAAAATGTAAAGAAAAATTAATGCCAGCTAAAAACATGAAAAATATAATTATATAATGAATCATCGGATTATCATAGTGAGCTAAGCTAGCATTTTTTGTTGAGAATCCTCCAGTAGGCATTGTTGTAAAAGCATGACAAATTGAATCAAAGGTTTCCATTCCTGCAATTCTCAAGGCAATAATTTCTATGGAAGTTATGCCCACATATATAATCCACAAGAATTTTGCAGTTTCCCGAACTCTAGGTTTTATTTTGTCAGCTACAGGTCCTGGAGCCTCAGCCTTAAATAATTGCACACCACCTACTCCTAATAATGGTAGAACGGCAATATAAAAAACTACTATACCCATCCCACCTATCCATTGAAGAAAGGAACGCCAAAATAAAATTCCATGTGGCAAACTTTCAATTCCATGCTCCAGATGAGGGTGAGTCAAAGAATTCCCTAAAATAGATGCACCAGTTGTAGTTACTCCTGACATAGACTCAAAAAAAGCATCTGTAACGTCTGGAATTGATCCAGTGAAATAAAATGGCAATGCTCCAATTATAGCGGTTACTATCCAGGAAAATGTCACAATTGCGAACCCATCTCTATTAGTTAATGTTCTTGAATATCTAGTAAAAAACCAAAGTGGCAAACCAATTCCAATACAAATTAGTGAAGAAACTATGAAACCAAAAGTATCTGATTCACCATAACCCATAGATATAAAAATAGGCACTATCATGGATGTGCCTAATATTGAAAGAAGTGCGCCAATAATATTTAGGAGCGGTTTAATCTTCACGACAAAAATAGTTTCTTAATTTTACTTACTGCTTTAGGCTTTGCAAAAACTAATGCTATGTCATCTTCTGTCAATATGGATGTACCATGTGCTATTCTTATTTTTCCATGATGATTTATCATCCCAACAATACAATCTTTTGGAATATTCAATTCTTTCAAAGGACGCTGCGTAACAGGACTATTTGGTTCAGGTTGAAATTCAATTACATCTACCTCAATCTCGTCAAAAGTAACAACAGGAATTTCTGTTATGTCTGTATGCAGTTCCCTAAGAATTGCATTTACGGTCGAAAGATTTTTACTAATAACAGCTCCAGCTCCAATTTCCTGAATAGTTGGTATATATTCTGTTGTCGAAACATGGATGATACTTTGTTTAGCACCTAGATGTTTAGCTAATAAACCCGCAATAAGGTTTGTCTTTTCATTTTCTGTTACACAAATGAAACTATCAACATTTTGAATGTTTTCTGATTTAAGAAATTCAATGTCTGCCCCATCACCATAAATAATCATGGATTCATCGATTGAATGAGATATTTGCCCTGCCTTAGGACGATTATATTCCACGAGTCTCGTATTGAAAGATTCTTTTGGTAATTCTTTTGCAAGAGTACGGCCAATTTTGCTGCCACCTATGATCATCACACGTTTGGTTATAGTTAGTTCCTTGCACAAGAGAGTCATTAGGTTTTGAATATCTTGGGTTTTTATGATAAAGTAACCAATATCACCTTCTTCAAAGGTAAATTCAGCCGAAGGAACTATTGTATCCCGCCCTCTTAGTACAGCAATTACTGCAAATCTAAAATGAGAGTTGTTCTTTGCTATTTTACCAAGTGGAATACCATCAATATCCTCACATTCTTTATCAATTGTTAGTCCAAGCATTGTTAGACGACCTGCCTCAAAATCCATAACCTGCAAGGCATAAGGGTGCTTGACAAGCCTAGTTATTTCCTCGCATGCTGCACGTTCAGGATGGATAACTATGTCTACCCCGAATTTCTCCGGACGAATAATTGAATCTTGTGTTGTATATTGCTGATTACGTAGGCGAGCAATAATCCTATTTGCTCCAAGCTTGTGAGCTTGCTGGGATGCGATTAAGTTTACTTCATCAACTCTTGTGAGGCATAATACATAATCAGCATCTCCTACCGCTGCCTCATTTAGTGTATTTGGACTTGCACCATTACCTTCAACTACAATTACATCAAGATTTTCCGAAGCTCGGCTACATTTTATTGGATCAATATCAATAACGGTAATGTCGTAGTCTTCTTCACTTAACGCTTTAGCGACATGGAAGCCAACTTCTCCGCCTCCAATTATCACAACTTTCATCTATCAGAACTCATTTGATTATTCATTAAGTTACTTATTTTTAGGTAAAAGTAAACAGTTTATCCCTGGATGTTTATTCGACTAATTTCGGCACCTAGCGTTCTAAACTTTTCTTCAATCCTTTCATATCCACGGTCTATATGATATACTCTGCTAACTTCAGTCTGCCCATTTGCAGCAAGAGCTGCAATAATTAGAGCAGCACTCGCTCTTATATCGGTTGACATAACAGGGGCACCCACTAACTCTTTAACCCCTCGAATAAATGCAGTATTTTTATCAACCTTTATATTTGCACCAAATCGATTTAGTTCCGGTACATGACTGAAACGATCATGATAAACATTATCAGTGACCATTGAAGAACCATCTGCCAAGGACATGAGTGCAACCCATTGTGCTTGCAAATCTGTAGCAAACCCAGGATATACAGCAGTTTTCATATCTACTGGCTTAAGATCTCCAGATTCAATTGTTATTGAATTAGAGGTTGTTTCTATTTGAGCGCCAACCTCTCCTAACTTTTGCAAAACTGTGTCAAGATGTTCGGGGTTTACCTCATCAAGTGTAATCTTTCCCAACAGGGCACCTGCCATTAGGAATGTACCTGCTTCTATTCGGTCAGGAATGACATCTACATTTGCAGAATTTAGAGAGTCTACACCTTCAATTACAATTTTAGAAGTTCCGATACCACTTATTGATGCACCCATTTGATTTAGATATTCGCATAGCTGAACAATCTCAGGTTCTCTTGCAGCATTGTCTATAGTTGTAATTCCATCAGCAGTAGCTGCAGCCATGGCAATATTACCCGTCGCTCCCACAGATGGAAATTCAAAGTTGATGTTAGCCCCCTTTAATTTCTTAGCCTCTGCCAAGATATAGCCGCTTCTTAAGGTAACTTTTGCACCTAATTTTTCTAAACCTTTCAAATGAAAATCAACAGGACGTGGGCCCCAGGCACAACCTCCAGGGAGAGATACTTTTACGGTTCCAAACCTAGCTAAAAGCGGGCCTAAAACATAAAATGAAGCCCTCATTGTCTTTACTAACTCATAGGGTGCCTCTGGATTATTTACTGACTCTGCATCGATCTTCAAACGATTACCTTCCATTGAACATTTAGCGCCAACAATTTCCATTAATTTTATCATAGTACGGGTGTCTTTAAGGTCAGGAACTCGAGAAATAACGCTTTCTCCTCCTGCCATTAAAGCTGCAGTCATGATTGGTAGGACGGAATTTTTTGCACCACTAATATTCACCGAGCCTGAAAGTGAATTTTGGCCTTGAATGACAATTTTATCCATTATGCATTATACGTTTGAGTTCCAACAAAGAGTTCTTTAATAACTTTAGAACTCTCATTTTTATCTAAATATTCAAAACCTACATATGTCTTTTTATTGATAACGGATTTTTTAATATGTAAATGATTGTGCGCTTGATTCGCTATTTGTGATAAATGTGTTATACAAATAACTTGTTTTTTTTTTTGCTAATTCCATTAAATGTTTTGATACTTTTTCTGCTGCTTTTCCAGAAATGCCAGAGTCTATTTCATCAAATACAAGTGTCTGGACAGGATCAATGTCTTGAAATACGGTTTTAATTGCAAGCATTATTCGAGAAATCTCACCACCGGAGGCAACTAATGATAATGGTTTTGAAGGCTCTCCAGGGTTTGCAGAAAGATAAAACTCGACTTTATCAATACCTTTTGAGTTCCCTACGACATTTTTCCCATTAAACTTAATATAGCTTTCTTTAATTACATCTTGCTCAATATTAATATCAAACATTGCACCATCCATGTTCAAATTGGACATGGTTATTACTATCATTTTTGAGAGTTCAATTGATTTACTCTGGCGCTTTTTATGGATTGATAATGCTTTTAAAGAATACATTTTCTCTTTGACGTTGATTTCTTTAATAATTTCAAGCTTAATTTTGTTGTTATCTCTTAATGATTTAATCTCATTGTTTATCTTTTTTCTTTGATTTAATACTGAGTCGATCGAGCCGCCATACTTTCTTTTCAAGGATTCCAAAGCATTTAAACGGTCCTCCATTGATTTAAGTTCTTCAGAATCAAATTCAATCCCCATTAGTTGTAAGCCGAGCTCAGTATTAGCCTCTTCCAATTGTAAAATAGCATCTGATATAAGGTTGGTGACTGAAGAAATTTTTGAATCATATTTCTTAATTGAACATAAATCTTGAAAATTTTGATTTAGTTTATCGACTAGACTATCATCGGATTCTGAGATATTATGTTTTGCATTACTTAGTGTTCTAATAATCTCTTTAATATTACTATTCTTTACGAAAGATGTTTTTAGAATATGATCTTCATTTTCTTTTGGATCTACTAAATCGATTTCATTAGCTTGGAAGGATAAAAGTTCCATGCGCTCCTTTTTTTCGATCTCTATTCTATCTAATTCATCAAGTTTTGATTTTAGATCAATTAAATTGTAAAAGATATCTTCAATTTCTGCTACATCTTTTTGGTGACCGCAATACCTATCCAAATAGTCAATGTGACTACTTTTATCTAAAATTAATTGCTGATCATGCTGCCCATGGAAATCTACCCTGCCACTATTATCATTTTTTAGATCAATTAGTGTTACAAATTCATCATTTTTATAGGACTTTGTTCTGCCAGTCTTTGAGATAATCCTCCTTATTTCGTTATCAGCAAACTTTGCTTCAACCACTGCCCTCTCAGATCCATTTCTTACCATTATCTTATCTGCTTTTGAACCCAGCGCTACTGCCAACGCCTCTAATAAAATTGACTTACCTGATCCAGTTTCACCTGTTATAACAGTTAAACCTGGCTTGAATTTGATATCAGCTTCTTCGATGATTGCAAAATTTTTAATGCTCAATCTTTCTATCATATTTATTGTTTTTAATATAGTGGCTCGCCAAAGTTCCAAAAATTACACCAATTCCATCCGCAATAACATCATTATGGCTTGAAAATCTTCCTGGAATAATCTTCTGCCATGATTCATCGATGTATCCAAATAAGATTCCAAAAGAACATAGTAGGTATATATTGAAATATGGATGTTTGTGATATGCCCTATAGCCTAGTGCACCAAGTATACTATATTCAATAAAGTGAAGCAACTTATCCCAGGATAAGCTCACAATTTCAGGTACTGAATTACCCGGTATGCTTGAACCTATTATAATCAACAAAAGAAATAACTTAAACTGAAGTTTAAGGTCTTTCATATGATCTTATTGTAGATGGTAAAAACTCAACAATGTCAGAAGACAGTTGACCTCTATAACCTTTTCTTTCAACTAATTCATCTGAAGTTTGGCCATGTATATATGCACCTATTGATGCTGCATCATAACAGTTTAATCCCTGTGAGATTAAACTAGCAATAATACCAGTCAACACATCTCCCGTTCCTGCAGATGCTAAACCTGGATTTCCTGTGGTATTAATCCTTATGGAGTTTCCAAACATGATACACGCTGGAACTTGTTTAACCACGCATACCTGTCTAAACTTTTTTCTAAAGCCTGTTATCACATTTGAAAAGTCTGAATGAATCATTTCTTTATTACAGCCAAGTAACCTTGCTAGTTCTTTCAGATGGGGAGTAATAATCAACGGAAAAGCTCTTTGGCATAAAATTTCAATTTTGTTTGAAAATGGATAAAGTCCATCAGCATCAAGTACGATTGGCTTACTTATATTGAATACTAATTTTTTTATTAATTCTTGGGTGGAATGATTTCGACCAAGTCCGGGACCTATTACTACTGAGTCAGCCCAGTCAATTTTTTCCATGATAATATCATAATTTTCTTCTGCTAGAAAACCACTGTTATTATCTTCAACAGAAAACGTCATACCCTCAATTATTGTTTTTTCATATATATCATTCAGCGAACTTGGATTAATCGTTATGGTGACCCCTGCACCAGACCTCAATGCACCGTAGGTAGCTAAAATCGCCGCACCAGTCATCCCTTTTGAACCCGCAATGATAAGAACTTTTCCTGCTGAATATTTATCGATCAAATCATCGGGTTTTTGAAAATTCTGTATTGTGAGTTCTCTAGGATTTAATTCCCAATACATTCCCGGAAATTTCTTTTTATCTATAGAAGGAAATCCAATATCCTCAGTTATTACTTTACCGCAATATTCAGGCCCTTCCCTTAAAAACATTCCGACCTTGGGGGCACCTAAGGCTAAAGTAAAATCAGCCCTTATTGCAGTAGACTCAACAACACCAGTATCACAATTCAATCCAGAAGGAAGATCTATTGATAAAACCTTAGTATCTGCATTATTAACCCAAATCAATATTGGTATGATCTCATCTCGAACTGTTCCCTTTAAACCAATACCTAAAATACAATCAATAATTAGGTCTGCCTTTATCGTCTCATCTATTCTCCCACCATAGGAAATGAATATTTTATGTTCAATACACTGATTATAGAAAATTAAAGCTTCATTCTTTATGCTATTTGCAGGATTTATTGAGTGAACTTTTACTGAGTACCCTCTTTTTTTTAGTATTAATGCAGCAGCGTATCCATCTCCTCCATTATTCCCTTTTCCACAGACAATTAAAATTATTGGTTTTGAAACTTTAGCTAGAATTTCTTCAGTATTAAAGGCAATTTTTTGGCCAGCATTCCCCATGTGATCAACACCTTTAATTCCAAATTGATTTGTGGAGATTTTGTCGAGAAAATATGCTTGCTCTGAAGTCAGGATCCTCATTCAGAAATAAAAATAGCAGATGCAATGGCATGACTCTCTGTATGCGAGATCGAAACTTTACATTCCCCATCGCAGGGAAAATGAAGATTTACTATCGGCTCGCCACCGTCTCCTGATTTTATCTCAATCGAATGAAATGGAGTGGGCTGCTTAAACCCAGATGATTTTATTGCTTTTATGATGGCTTCTTTTGCCGCAAACCTTCCAGCGTAATGCATCTCAGGCTTTGATTTTGAGTTACAGTAGTCCTGTTCATGTATTGTGTAAATTCTATCAATAAATCTTTGTCCAATTTTGTCAATGGATGACAGAATTCTTGATACCTCTACAAGATCATTGCCTAAAAATATATCAGATGCTTCCATTCTCTTCGTTGATGATAATCACCAACTGATAAATGTCATTCAAATCCCAGTCAGCACCTGAATTTATAGTTCCAAATGTATCACCATAGCGAGCGAATGCAGTTTTCATTCCAATTTGCTTAGCTCCCACAACATCTCTGTCAGGCCAGTCGCCGACCATTATGGTTTCTTCTGGGCTCAATCCAAGAGTATCCAATGACATCTTAAATGGTTTTTCGGAAGGTTTCCTCTCACCCGTATCATCAAATGTAATTACAACATCAAAATAATGATAAAGGTTTAAGTAATAAATACGCATCCAGGCTTCTCTACTTGGTGCATCTGAAACAACTCCAAGTTTTATACCTAATTTTGCTAATGCCATCAATGTTTTATTTACATTTGGGTAAGCCATAAGATTTGCTTCTCGAGCACGTCGGTATGCAACTATGCCTGCTGCAAGAAACTTATGTTCTAGATAACCAATTTGTTTTTCAATAAAAACATCAAACACTTTTTGATTTTCCCAACCATATTGCTCGTAAATAGAAACAATTTCGTTATAGGAAGATTCTTCATCCACTAACAAACCTGCCTCAATCATACCTTTAATTGCGGCTTTGACAGCAAATTCCTTCATTTTCATAAAATCCAATAAGGTGTTGTCTAAATCAAAAATGACGCCTTTAATTCTACTCATGAATAAATTTTATTTC
>MDTB01061346.1_pt1 | contig 13714 bp, 15 predicted proteins | sample 811161 | NCBI WGS metagenome assembly MDTB01 (sample SAMN05326650, study PRJNA326480) | marine metagenome | isolation source: seawater | place: Mediterranean Sea | collected 2009
ATTTATTTAGTGCAATACCCTTAGTTGGAGAAAGTATTACTACATGGTTATGGGGCGCCTATTCGGTAGATAATCCAACTTTAAATAGATTTTTTAGTTTACACTATTTAATACCTTTTTTAATTTTAGGTTTAGTCGTATTACATATTTGGGCGCTTCATATTCCTGGTAACAACAACCCAATAGGAATAGATATTAAGAAACCTTCGAAAGATACTGTTCCATTTCATCCTTACATAACTATTAAGGATGGTTTTGCCTTATTATTGTTTATGATTATTTTTTCTGGGTTTGTATTTTTTGCACCCAATGTATTAGGTCATTCAGATAATTACATTCAAGCCAATCCAATGGTAACACCAGCTCATATTGTTCCAGAATGGTATCTGCTTCCTTTTTATGCAATTCTAAGAGCCGTGCCAGACAAGTTAGGAGGTGTTATTTTGATGTTTGGAGCAATATTAATTCTTTTTGTCTTGCCCTGGTTAGACACTTCAAAAGTAAGGTCATCTGTATTCAGACCTATTTACAGACAATTTTACTGGATTTTCGTAATTGACGTTTTAATGCTTGGTTATTTAGGCGCTCAACCAGCTGAAGGAATATATTTAATACTTTCAAGAGTAGGGACTGTCTATTATTTTTTACATTTTATTGTAGTACTTCCTGTTGTTGGAATTGTTGAAAAAACTGATCCAATTCCAATGAGTATAGCCGAACCAGTAATGTCTGGTTCTGCAGAGGTGTCTATGGCAAGAAAAAAAAATGATAAAATTTAAATTAAAGAAATTTTTATCAGTTGTTGTAGTAATTCTTTTTTCAATTAAGCCTGCTTTAACAGCTGAGACCGCAGATCTTTTAAAAGTTGATTGGAGTTTTAAAGGTTTAACAGGAAAATTTGATAGAGCTTCGCTTCAAAGAGGTTTTCAAATTTATAAAGAGGTTTGTTCTTCATGCCATTCTATGCAGTATTTAAGCTATAGAAACCTGGGTGAGCCTGGTGGGCCCGAGTTTTCAATTGAAGAAGTAAAGGCCATAGCTGCAAGCGTTGAAATTGAGGACGGCCCAGACAGTCAAGGTGAGATGTTTACTAGACCAGGAAGACCCTCTGATAAATTTGCTAGCCCTTATCCAAATGTTAACGCATCAATGGCAGCTAATGGTGGTGCTTACCCGCCTGACATGTCGGTGCTTGTTAAGGCAAGACCAGGGGGAGCAAATTATATTTATTCAATATTAATGGGCTATGAAGATGCACCAGAGGGTTTCAAATTAGATGATGGGGTATATTATAATAAATTCATGGCTGGTAAAAAAATTAAGATGTCATCACCCTTGTCAGAAGGAATAGTAGAATATTCTGATGGAACAGAAGCTTCGGTTGACCAATTATCTAAAGATGTTACAACTTTTTTAACTTGGGCTGCTGAACCTGAGCTTGAATCCAGACATAAATTAGGAATTAAAGTTATGATTTATTTAATTTTATTATCTATTTTGGTATATCTAAGTATGAAGCGTGTATGGTCAAGGATTGACTCTGAAGTATAATACATCTCCATCTTTAACTATATAATCCTTACCTTCGATTCTTAATTTACCATTTTCCTTACATTTTTCTGCACTACCATATTTAATAAAATCTTCACAAGAAACTGTTTCTGCACGAATAAAATTTTTTTCAAAATCTGTATGAATTGCCGCCGCTGCTTTAGGCGCAGGTGTATTTTTTTCTATTGTCCACGCTCTACTTTCTTCAGGACCAGAAGTAAAAAAAGTATCAAGATTCAAAAGTTCATATCCTTCTTTTATTAATTGATTAAGGCCTGTTTTATCTAAACCAATTTCTTTCATAAAAATCTCTCTTTCATTTTTATCAAGGCCCATAATTTGATCTTCAATATCAGCACATATAATTACAATCTTTTCTTCTAGAAATTTTGACTTTACACTCTCTGTGTGTTTATTTCCTTTTGACAAACTTTCCTCATCTACATTACAAACTATAATTTTTGGTTTTATACTTAACAAACCTATTGAGGACAAAATTTTATTTTCTTCATTTAATTCAGCAATTTCATCTTTGCCTTCATTTAAAGATTTCAATTTATTTTCTAATACCTCTATTTCTTTAGAACTTAATAGTTTTTTTTTACCCTTTTCCAGTTTTTTTTGAATAATATCTATATCCGCTAATATGATTTCAGTCTTTATGGTTTCTAGGTCGTCTAATGGATTTATTTCTGAATTAACATGAGTTATTTTATCTGACTCAAAGCATCTAACTAAATGAACTATTGCATCAACTTCTCTAATATGTGAGAGAAATTTATTACCCAGTCCTTCACCTTTTGAGGCCCCCTTTACCAAGCCAGCAATATCGACAAAAGTTATGTTTGTGTAAATTTTTTTTTTCGAATTAGAAAGGGATGAAAGTTTATCAAGTCTTTTGTCTATTACATCAACTATTCCAATATTGGGATCTATTGTACAGAAGGGGAAATTCGCTGCTTCAGCATTTTTAGAGGCAGTTAATGCATTAAATAATGTTGATTTACCAACATTTGGCAAACCAACAATTCCACATTTAAATCCCATTTAGATTTTGATTAACTTTACTTGAAAATAAATCTATTTTTTTTTCTATTAATGTTGGTATCGATTTAACTATATTTTCTGTTATTTCTTTTATTTTTTCTTCTTCGTCTTCTTTAAAATCTTCAAGAACATGGTTGTTAACTTTCCTTTTTTCCTTTGGATGGCCGATACCAATTCTTACTCTCGAGTAATCTTTACCAATAAATTTATCAATTGACTCAATTCCATTGTGTCCAGCGCTACTTCCTCCAAATTTAGCCTTAATCTTTCCAAAATCTATGTCTAAATCATCATGAAAAACAATTACATCTTTCGCGTCTATTTTAAAATAATCAATTAACTCTTTAATTGCAGTACCTGAATTATTCATGAAAGTGAGAGGTTTAATTGCGTATACTTTTTGTTCCTCTATGTTTCCAGTAGTTAACAGTCCTTTAAATTTAGGTTTTTGTTTTGAGAGTTTAAAATGTTGATTGATTGCATCAATAATTTTAAATCCAATATTATGACGATTATTTTCGCTATTAGGGCCTGGGTTACCTAATCCAACTAGTAAAAGCATATTCTAATTATTTCTTCTCAGGAGATTTTTTTTCTGGTGGTTTTTTTTCTGGTGGTTTTTTATCTCCAGCCTGATCTTTATTTTTATCATCTTTTTTAGCCGCATCACCTTCTTTAGCTGGTTCTCCCTCAGCTCCGGCTTCCGCGGCTGCTGCCTCGCCCTCAGCTCCCTCAGCTCCCTCAGTCTCAGCTGGTTTTTCTGGTTCTTTTATTACAGTAGGTGCAGCAACAGTTGCAATTACAAAATCTCTGTCAGTTATAGTTGGAGTTACATTTTCGGGTAATTTCACAGTTGAAATCTTAATGCTCGTTCCGATGTCTAGGCCTGCCAGGTCAATAATAATGTCGTCCGGAATTGTTTCAGCCGGGCATTTTAGTTCAACTTTTCTTCTTACGATATTTAAAACACCTCCTCGTTTTAATCCCGGAGACTCGGAATGATTTTTAAACTGAACAGGTAGTTCAATTATTATTTTTGAACCAGGCACTATTCTCATAAAATCTATATGTATAGGCTCATCAGAAATTACGTTATAAGCAACCTCTCTAGGTAGCGCCTTTTGTTTTTGCCCATCTATGTCAAGCTCAACGACAGTAGATAAAAATGAGTCAGAGTTTAAAATATTTGCTACTGATTTTTTTTCTATTGAAATTTTTGCATTAGAGTCTTTACCTCCGTATAAAATAGCAGGAATGAAACCAGAAGCTCTTATTTTTCTAATTTGTGACCCAGTAGTGTTTTCTCTTTTAGTAGCTTTTAAATTATTCATGTTATTATTTGGATGAGCTATATAACTCTACTTTTCAAATAAAACAAGTATTAATTGAATAAATCTGACACAGAATTTGAATTTGATATTCTTTTAATAGCCTCAGCCATTAAAGACGAGATTGATAATACCTCAATTTTATTGTTATTTTTTATTTTTTGAGAATTATCTATAGTATCAGTGATTATCAGCTTCTTTATTTTAGATTTTTTAATTTTTGCTATTGCTTCTCCACTTAAAACCGCATGTGTAATGAATACATAAACTTCGACAGCTCCTTCTTTTTTAAGAGCATCTACTGCATTAACTATTGTGCCGCCACTATCTATAATATCATCAACTATTATGCAGGTCTTCCCTTTTACATTTCCAATTATATTCATAACTTTAGATTGGCCTGGCCTAGGTCTTCTTTTATCAATAATTGCTAAATCAGCTTTTATTCTTGTAGCTAGCCCTCTAGTTCTTTGAACACCTCCAACATCAGGTGAAACACAAATTAAATTTTTATTTTTGAATTTTCTCTTAATGTATTTAGCAAACAATGGAGTTGTAAATAAATTATCTACTGGCATATCAAAAAAACCTTGGATTTGACCAGCATGCAAATCAACCGTAACAACTCTGCTCGCTCCTGCATTAGTTATTAAATTTGCAACTACTTTAGCTGAAATAGAAGTCCTTGGCGCTACTTTTCTGTCTTGTCTTGCATATCCATAATATGGAATCACAGCGGTGATATTTTTTGCAGAGGATCTTCTCAAGGCATCAACAATTAACAATAACTCCATTAAGTTGTCGTTAGCTGGATTAGAAGTTGATTGAATTACGAAAACACTATTTCCTCTAATATTTTCGTTTATCTCTATATATATTTCTCCATCAGCAAATCTTTTGATATTAGTATTTACCAACTTAAGCTTTAGCTGTTTTGAAATATCTTTACTGAGCTTGATGTTGCTAGTTCCAGATAATATTTTCATGAAAGTTAATTACTTATACAATTATTTTTTTAAGTTTTCAAACATATTGTTGAAATACATCTTCCGTAATCAGGCTCACCTAGTGTTTTAGACCTTCTGTAACTAAAGAAATTATTGATGTCTTTGAATGTATCTACTTCTATATTGTCAATGTTTTTTACTCCGCAATCAACAAGCTTACTTTGAACATATTCTCTTATATTAAACATAAATTTATCATCATTTTTCTTCTTAAAAAACCTTTCATTAGTTTTAAGCTCTCTTAAAAATTCTTGGCGAAATTCTCTTCCTACTTCATAGCTATTAAATCCAATACAAGGCCCAATAGAGGCTACAATATTGTAGTGTTGATTTATTTCTTTAAATTTATCTATAGTGTTTTTAATAATGCCATTTAGCGCACCTTTCCATCCGGCATGGACACAACCAATTGTACGACTTGACTCATCATATAGAATTAAAGGAACACAGTCTGCTGTTAAAACACATATTGCTGTATCTTTAAGTTGAGTTATTAGCGCATCAGAATTTATTTTTTTTGAAGATAAATTATTTTTATTAATTACAACAACTTTATTACTATGTGTTTGATTCATTAAAATTAGCTTTTTTTGTTTGACATCAATATTTTTTGAAACAAAGTTTAAATTTTTATTTACATCATCCTTAATGTCATTAGAGCCAAGACCACAATTAAGGCTTGTATAAATTCCTTTTGAAAAACCATTTTTTTTTGAAAAAAAACAATGATGGAGATTTTTAAACTTTTTTAATTCTTCTGAGTAAAACATTAATTAAATCCTAAAGTAATTTTTTTTTTTGATTTATATGCAAAAATAACTTTAAATAACTCGCCCATATATCTACTGTCTAACAGTCTTTGAAGCCTAAAATAAAGCTTAGATTTTTCTCTGAAGCTCATATTTTTGCTTATAATTTCAGCCCTATTTAATATACCCAATTTTTTTAAAAAGAAACTTTGAGAGACTACCTTGCTGACTTTTATTTTTTTTTCATAAAAATAATTTTTTAATAACCCAAAATTTACTAATGAAGTAATGTCAGCATCACCGACATTGTTGAAGATATCATTTTTTTTGTGAGATTTAACAGATTGTAATGTATTTTTATTATTATTATTAAGATAACCGTAATCAATTAATAAAACCCCTCCGCCTTGATCTTTTATCTTTTTTATCATCCAGTTTAGCTCTTTAATTCCTTTTTTAGGGTATTCGATAAATTTAGCATTCTTAAAATTTTTAAATTTGTTTACTTGTTTAATATCTGCAGCTGAAGCCTTTTTAAAAATACTTTTAATACTTGATTTATTGTTTATTTGTAAAAACTTTTCGTATAATACATTTTTTTTTCTCTTAAATTGTTTAATAGGAACAGCATCAAGAAATTCATTGCCTAAAAAAATTACAGGTCCTTTTTTAATTTCCTTAGAGTCTTTTATCCAAATTATTTTTTTTTCTTCAATATTATTTTTTTGGATTTTTTTTAAAATAATACTTTTTTCGTATAAATAAATATTTAAAGAATCATAGAATTTAGGAAATTTTTTTAGTGTATGAATTAATACGTTGCACAATCTACCGTCGCCCGGTCCTAACTCAACAATATTAAAGTTTTTAGGTTTCCCTAACTGCTCCCATAATGAAAGAATCCATATGGCAATCATTTCACCAAACAAAAAAGATATAGAAGGAGAAGTTACGAAGTCCCCCTTTTTTCCAAATGGATTCTTAGTATTATAATATCCATATTTTTTGTCGTATAAAACATTGTCTACAAATTTTTCTATAGAGATAGTATTTGATTTTTTAAAATATTTATTTAAATTCTTCATTCTTTTTTGATTTTATGAAAATTATTAGGCCACCGATTATCATAGCAAAACTTAATAACACTCCCATGCTCAACAAATCAAATATATAACCTAACTGTTTATCTGGCACACGAAATTGTTCAGCAATTATTCTAAAAATTCCATAAAGTATTAAAAATAAACTAGAGCACAAACCCACTTTATATTTTTTACTGAGCACTAAAGAGATAAGAATTATGAATAAAATAATACCCTCTAAAAACGCCTCATAAAGTTGAGAAGGGTGTCTTGGAATATCATCTATCAAAGGAAATACTACTGACCATAAAAAGTTAGAGGGGTGACCATAAAGTTCTGAGTTTATAAAATTTGCCAATCTTCCAAAAAACAAACCTATTGGAGTTACGCAAGATATAATGTCTAAAAAAAGCAAAGAACTAACATTAGACTTTTTAGCAAAAAAAAATGTTGCTATAATAATTCCAATTAAAGCTCCATGAAATGACATACCGCCCTCCCAGATTTTTAAAATGTTCAATGGATTTTTGGAGTAATAGCCTAAGTTATAAAAAAGTACATATCCTAATCTTCCTCCTAATATTATCGCAATAATTAAATATGTTATTAAATCATCAAATTTTTTTACTTCAAATTCAATATTTAGTGATTTAATTTTTAAATCCAGGATTTTTTTTCCTAGCCACCACCCAACAGTAATGCCAATAATATAGGCAATAGAATACCACCTGATTTTAAATATTCCAAAATCAAATAAAATAGGATCAAAATTATGAATAAACATTTGAGAGTTTATAACATAATTGATAAATATTTTCTTATCAACTAAGATAAATAATCTATGAACAATTCAGAGAAAATATTAAAATTATTATCAAGTTTTGTTGAAAATGGAATTTTATCCACTAAAGACGTAAAAAAAGAAATTTTAACTAAATTACAATTTAACAAAGATAAGTTTATTGACAAATTTGAATTGGTTTCAAAAGAAGAGTTTGAAGTTCTAAAAAAAATCGTTTTAAAACAGGAAAAAGAAATTAAAAAACTACAGAAAACTAAAAAGGTAAAGAAACTTTAATTTGTAGTCCTTTATATTTATTGCTTTCAGATAATTGAATATTTCCACCGTGTGAATGAATTATATCTTCTGAAATAGAAAGTCCTAAGCCAATACCGGATTTATTTTGGCTTCTGCTCTTGTCAATTCTAAAAAAGGGTTTGAAAACATTTTTATATTGATCACTTGGTATTCCCGGCCCATCGTCTTCGATAATAATTATTAATCTATTTTTTGTTTTGTTTACATCTATGAAAACATTATTACCGTATGACAAACCATTTTGAATTAAATTTCCAAAACATCTTTTTAGAGCTAATTTTCTTGCCACTAAAGCCATTTCTTCCTTTGTTATTTTTAAATTTATATTTTTACCTGAGTTGTCTTCTAAAATTTCATTAAAAAATTCATTTATATCAATAGCAGTTGACTCCTCTTGTACTTGTGTTTTAGCAAATTGAAGATAATCATTAAGCATTCTTTCCATTTCATCGATGTCCTTTGACATTTTGGTTGAGATTTCTTTTTTATCTAGCATTGCTATCTGAAGTTTTAATCTTGTAAGTGGTGTTCTTAAATCATGACTTATTCCAGAGAGCATTTCCGATCTTTGGTTTAAGTGTCTATTAATTCTTTTAGCCATCCGATCAAATTCATAAGATGCTTTTCTAATTTCAGATGCGCCAGATGCTCTAAATTCATTTACATAATCACCTTTACCGAACCTCTCAGCGGCTTTAGCTAAATTAACTATTGGTTTAGTTTGATTTTTTAGAAAAATAATCGCAATAAAAATAAGAATTATTGAAGGAACAGTTATCCAAAGTAAAAATACTCTTACAGATGAAGTTGCAATTTTTTTTTTAGGTAATAAAAATTGAATCGTATTATTACCTGACTTGATTTTTATCTCAACTATTTCTTTATATTTCGTAGTGTTAAACCAATATGAATCATTTCCAAATGCAGATTTTAGTTCTCTTCTTAAAGACCTGTCCATAGGACTAAATTTTCTTTCAGAGTCTATATTTGGCAGAGGCTCATCAGAAATATTTATTACAAAATCAAAATTTTTTTTATAACTGTCAGAAAGAAATTTTACTTGAGTTTGTTTATTTTCATAAACATCTACTAAAGTTTTTATTTCACCAATTAGAGATCTGGTCATTCCCTTGTTTGTTTTGATCCATAAGCTGTCAAAAAAAACTATAGTAATAATCAATTGTAAAATAATTGTTGGGGCAGCAACAATTATTAAAGATCTATAAAATAGACCTTTTGGCAAAATAATTTTAAGAAATTTATTCAATCCAAAGGACATATCCCGACCCCCTGATTGTTTGAAGATATTTTGGATTTTTTGGATCAACTTCTATTTTTTGTCTTAATCTAGTTATCATTACATCAATAGATCTTTCTTGAGAAACATTTGAAATCTTTCCTATCTGAAGTCTTGAAAATGTTTTGCCTGGACTTGAAAGCATTTCCACTAAAACTTTTTTTTCCGCAACATTTAATTTTTTAGTTTGATTATTTAATTTTATAGTCATCTTATTAAGGTCTATTTTTGCATTACCAATTGTGGTTATTTCTTTCAAGTTTAACTTTTTATTTTTTGAAAGAATATTGTTAATTCTCAACAATAATTCTTTTGGCTCAAAAGGCTTGCCTAAATAGTCATCCGCACCTAGTTCTAGCCCTTGTATTCTACTTTCAACCTCACCTTTAGCAGTTAATAAGATAATTGGAACATTCATGACATTCTTGATTTCTTTAGTTAATTCAAATCCACTTTGACCAGGCATCATCACGTCCAAAACAATTAAATCAAATCTAAATTGTGAGAGTTTAGTTTTTGCATCTGCAGAACTAATAGCTGATGAAACCATAAAATTATTATCATTTAAGTACTGCTTAATTAGATCTCTTATTCTATCATCGTCATCTACAACCAAAATATGTATTTTATTTTTTTCCATCAATAATCTTTCTCAAAACACTTTTAAATTTTATTACTGAGTCAGGCTCAGAATTTTTAAGCGCGTTAAAAATTCTTTTTTTTTGAGTTTCATAAGCTTTTTCAAAAAAAATTTTTCCTTCTTTATCTAAGAACAAATTTTTTTTCCTGGTATCGGCATCATCTTTAATTTGTTTAATCATTTTTGAGCTAATCAGATCTCTTAGAACTCTATTTAAGCTCTGTTTCGTAATTTTTAATTTAAACATTAGTTCACCAAGACTTATTCCTGGATTTCTTTCTATCAAATTTAAGGATCTCAAATGAGCTGGTCCAAAAGATTTTTTGGCCAATATTTCCTTTGGATCTGAAAATGTTTCTCTATAAGCATAAAAAAGGAGTTGAATAAAATCTTTAATTTGCTCATCTTTAAGATAAAGTAGATCTTTCATAATTGGTAAGTTATACTTACTTATTGTATTAAGAAAAATACTTTTTTGTAATAAAAAAAACTATATATTCAATTTTTAATGGAAAATATACCATACGATAAAAGGACAGGTAAAATTTGGTTTAACGGGAAGAGCATTAACTGGTCTGACGCAAAAATCCATGTCTTAAATCATGGTCTTCACTATGCGAGTTGTGTTTTTGAAGGGGAGAGAGTTTATGATGGAGAAATTTTTAAACTAGAAGAACATACCGAAAGATTGTTTTATTCAGCAAAAAGAATGGGGATAAAAGTTCCTTATACTCAAAAAGAGGTTAATGAGGCATGCAAAGATATTGTTAATATTCAAAAAGTTCAAAATGGTTACGTTAGACCGGTGATCTGGAGAGGCAGCGAGATGATGGCAATTTCTGCTCAAAAAAATAAAGTTCACGTAGCTATAGCAACTTGGGAGTGGGGATCTTATTTTGATCCAAAATTAAAATTAAAAGGAATTAAATTAAACATTTCATCTTGGAGAAGACCATCTCCTGAGTCAATTCCTTGGGACACAAAGGCAGCAGGTTTATACATGATATGTACTCTTTCTAAACATGAGGCAGAGTCAAAAGGATTTACCGATTCTTTGATGCTTGACCATGAGGGAAACATTGCCGAAGCTACTGGAGCAAATGTTTTTTTTAAAAATAATAAAAACGAACTTCACACACCAATACCCGACTCTTTTCTTGACGGTATCACAAGACGATCTGTGATAAGTATTGCGAAAAAGAAAGGTGTTAAAGTTATTGAAAGAAAAATTTTACCAGATGAAATGAAAGACTTTGAAGGCTGTTTTTTAACGGGCACTGCAGCTGAAATAACTCCAGTATCACAAATTGACAAATACAATTTTGAAGTCTGTGAACTAATTAAAGGTTTAAATGATAGCTATCAAACACTAGTTAGAAAAAAAACTGCAGCCTAATCTTTACTATCTTCATTCATGGCATGGTCAATCCCTTTTATTAAATAATCATAGCCGGTATATAAAGTTAAAAAAGATGAAAGCCACAATAATATAATACCAATAGTTTGTGCGTTGTAATCTTGAAAATTAATTATTTTATTTCCACTTTCCCCCGTCAGTAGAATTGCTATAGCAAGCATTTGAATAAAAGTTTTTAATTTTGCCAAACTAGTGACAGGCATATCTATACTTACTTTTGCCAAAAATTCTCTAAGACCAGAAATTAAAATTTCTCTTGTTAAAATTATTATCGCCGCTATTACTTCAAAATTTTTTATCGTTCCGTTCATCACTAGTAAAACTAAAGCTGTTGATATTAGTATTTTGTCTGCAATAGGATCTAAAAGTTCTCCAAGTTTTGACTCTTCTTTAAATAGTCTAGCTAACAGGCCATCCAGATAGTCGGTAAAACTAGCTAACACAAAAAGAAAAAAAGGTATCAGGTCGCCAAAAAAACCTGGTAAAAAAAAAGCTATTACAAAAATTGGTACAATAATTATTCTTCCAATTGTTAATATATTTGGAATTTTAATTTTCATTCGTGGAAATAATCATATATTTTCTTTGCAATATTGTCTTCTATTCCTTCAACAGATTTTAATTCTTCAAAACTAGCTGACTCTACAGCTCTAGCAGAGCCAAAATGATTTAATAAAGACTTTTTTCTTTGTTTACCAACACCAATAATTTGATCTAAAAGAGACTTGCTAAGGTTTTTCTTTCTTTTTGCTCTGTGTGTGCTTATAGCAAATCTATGAGCCTCATCTCTTAGTCTTTGTATGAAAAATAATAAAGGGTCATTTTTTTCAAATTTATACTCTTTATTTTCATAATGAATAGTTTCTTCACCTGAATTTCTATTTTTACCTTTAGAAATAGCAATCACAGGCATATCGTGTAATCCTAATTCATTTAATAAATTTCTACTTGTTGAGTATTGGCCTTTTCCACCATCTACCATTACAAGATCAGGCAAGGAAAGTGCGCCTGATTTTTCTTTCATTATTTTTGAAAACCTTCTAAATAAAACTTCTTTAAGCATTCCATAGTCATCACCTTTTACAAATTGATTTTTAATATTAAATTTTCTATAACGTTTTTTAATAAAACCTTCGTTTCCAAATGTAATTAAACCACCAATACAGTCTGTGCCTTGAATATGACTATTATCATAAACTTCGATTAAATTTATATTACTATCTAGTTTGAATTTTTTAGATAGTTTATGAATTAAATTTAAATTACTTTGCGTTTCATATAATTTTTGAGTCAGCGTTTCTTTAGCATTCTTTTCTGCCATGGCAACAATAGATTTTTCTTCTTTTGTTTTAGGCTCTTTAATAACCACTTCTTTATTTTCTTTAGAAGAAAATGCTCTCTCTAAAAGCTCTTTTTCGGTGATCAAATAATTTATTATTACCAGAGATGGAATAGTTTTATTTTCATAAAATTGTGCCACAAAAGAAGATAAAATATTTGATATATCCTCTTCAGGATCATGTTTAGGAAAATAAGCCTGATTTCCCCAATTTTGTTTTGATCTAAAAAAAAATACTTGCACGCACGTCTTCCCCGACTCTTTGTAAATACTAATTACATCTGCCTCATCTAAATTTGTTTCATTAATTTTTTGAGAAGACTGTATTTGTGTTAATGCTTTTATTCTGTCTCTGGATACGGCAGCTTTCTCAAAGTCTAGTTCTTTGCTTGCCTCTTCCATTTGAGTTGATAATTTTTTTTGTATTTCTCTTGATTTGCCAGATATAAAATCAACAGCATCATCTACTGTTTTTTTATAATTTAAATTGGTTATGTGATCGACACATGGCGCTGAACATCTTTTAATCTGGTAAAGTATACAAGGTCTTTCTCTATTTTTAAAAACTGTATCATCACATACTCTTAATAAAAATATTTTTTGCAAAATTTTAATTGTCCAGTTTGCCGATCCTATAGATGCAAATGGTCCAAAATAATATCCATCTCTATTTTTTTTACCTCTAAGTTTTGTAAGTTGTGGCCATTTATCTTTATAGCCAATAAAAATATATGGAAAAGATTTGTCATCTCTTAAAAGAATATTAAAACGAGGTTTGTGTTTTTTTATTAAGTTTGCTTCTAAAAGAAGGGCCTCACTCTCATTAGAAGTTGTGGTCGTTTCTAAAAATTTAGTTAGCGACAACATCCTTTCAGTTCGAATAGGCAAATTGCCATCTGAAACATAGTTTCTAAGTCTATTAGGTATATTTTTAGCTTTACCAATATATAAAATTTCTTTTTTTTCACTTAACATTTTGTAAACCCCAGGATTTTTAGGAATAAGAGGGATTTTATCTTTTATAACTTTTTTTCCAGATTCTAAATTTTTCATCTTAATCTTTTTTTTGTAATTTCCACTCCTACCGAAGAAGTATTTTTTATTATTTGAGTTTTTTCAATTCTAATTTTTATTTTTTTAATATTTTTATTTTCGAAA
>MDTB01001781.1_pt1 | contig 13712 bp, 12 predicted proteins | sample 811161 | NCBI WGS metagenome assembly MDTB01 (sample SAMN05326650, study PRJNA326480) | marine metagenome | isolation source: seawater | place: Mediterranean Sea | collected 2009
AATTTTAATACAAAATTTTTTTGATAAAAAAAAAATCTATTTTTTCCAAAATATTGTAAAATTTATTTTTTGTTTTTATTTATATATATTTTTCTTATCTTTGTTTAAAAATTCCTTAATAGAAGTATTTACTGACCACTTTTTCTATTTTAGATTTCTATTATTTTCTATTTGTGTTTGCTACTTGATAAATACCTATCCAGGTATTTTAAAAAATTTTTTATTTTTTTTTTTAATCACTTACTTATTTATTATTACAGATCAATTTTATCAATTTTCTTTTGGTAAAAATTTACTAGGATTTGAAGTCAATACTGTTAATAGATACTCTGGCATGTTTGGATCTGAGTTGATTTTAGGAAGCTACTTGTCTAGATTGTTCCCATTTTTATTTGGATTAATTTATATTAGTGATTTAAAAAATAAAAAAATTATACTTGCTCTAATTAGCATAGTAACCGTTATAAGTGTTTTCATAAGTGGAGAAAGGACTGCATTAGGTTTGTTATTTTTATCACTTTTTTTAATATTTATAAAAAAAGATTTAAGAAAATTATCAATTTATGTGATTATATTTACAACATTGTTGTTAACATTTATTTCTTACTTTAACAAATCTCAAAGATACAGAATATTTATTGAACCATTTCATCAAATGTCATTACTTAAACCAATGATACTGAAAAAATATTCAGATGTATCAACAAATTATGAAGATGAAAATTTGCAAAAGTTTCATATATTTAGTGAACATCATCATGAGCATTACATAACTGCCTACAATATGTTTATGAACAATATTTTATTTGGGGTTGGACCAGATAATTTTAGAGTTGAATGTAACAATCAATTGTATGCTTTTGGTAAGGATCCATGCTCAACTCATCCACATAATTTACTTTTACAAATATTGTCTGAGACTGGACTGATAGGATTTATTTTTTTTATTATAGCTTTTTATTATGTTTTAAGAGAAATACTAAAGAGATATAATAGAAGTATGATTAGTTTAAAAGATGAACTACAATATTTTATCTTAATTAGTTTCTTTATAAATTTATGGCCTTTTTTTCCATCAGGTAACCTATTCAATAATTGGGTATCTTTTATAATTTATTTTCCCCTAGGCTTTTATTTATATTTTAGCTTAAAAAAATGATTGAGAATATTATAATCTTTGCATTCCTCATATTTGTAAATTTTATTTTTTACAAAAATTTAAATAAATTATCTAAAATCATTGATATTTATGATCAACCAAATAAAGATAGAAAAATTCACTCATCTCAAGTACCGATACTAGGAGGAATAATTTTTTTTATTAATATCTTTACATATTTGATATATGAAAAATTTTTTTTAGATAATATAACCTTTTCATTAGAAGTCAGTAATTTAGCAATAGTATTATTTTTAACTTTTTTGATTGGAATAATAGATGATAAAAAAGATCTTAATCAAAATTTAAAATTTTTATTTTTTTTAATATTATTTAGTTTTTTTCTTTATGTTGAAGATGAGTTATTGATTAAAAATTTAAAGTTTAGTTATGACAACATAAATTTACAACTCGGAAATTATTCGTTTATATTTTCAGTCATATGCATAATTTTATTTGTAAATGCGTTTAATATGTTTGATGGTTTAAATGGACAAAGTGCCATTTATATAATTACTATTTTCTTATATTTTTTACTTCAAAACGAGTATATTATATTAAGTATCATAATTATAATTTCTTCAATTTTTTACATATATAATAATTTAAAAAATAAAACTTTTCTTGGTGATAGTGGATCATTAACAATTTCATTATTAATATCAATATTGATCATTTCTTTTTATCAAAGAACTGATAATTTTTTTTGTGAGGAGATTTTTATCTTAATGATGATACCAGGATTTGATTTAATAAGACTTTTTTTCATTAGAATAATTAATAAAAAAAATCCAATGAAAGCTGATGTTAACCATTTACATCATATTTTAATGAGAAAATTTAGTCAGAAACAAACATTATTTATAAATTCTTTACTAGTGGCTATTCCTATTTTTTTGTCAACAGTATATCAAAATTACATTTTGATTATTTTTTTAACTTTACTTACTTATTCAATTCTGATTTATAAAACTAAGAATTAACGAATTTTTTTTTCTATAAAGTCTATACTTCTTTTCATACCATCTTTTAAGGAAATTTTATATTTAAACCCTAAACTTATTTGTTTCTTTGTACAACCACCTCTAGCGAATACTCCTGTTGGCATTGATTTTCTTTTAATAATTTTAAAATTATATCCCACAATTTTTTTTGATATATTTAAAAACTCGTTAAAACTAGTGTGAATTCCTGTTGATAGGTTGATTGGAGATCCATCATTGATTATGTCCATAGTTTTTACTACTCCACTTACACAATCATCAATGTGTATGAAGTCTCTTTTTTGTTTACCATCACCCCATACCTGAACAATTTTCCTCTTTTTTGCTAATATAATATTTTTGCAGAGATTTGGAAAAGGATAATTTATGTCTTGATCCTCTCCATAACCAGAAAAAGGTCTATAGCAAACTGATTTTAATCCATATTTTTCAAAACCGATTTTAGCTAGATACTCCCCAGTGAGTTTTGCCCATCCATAAGTATAATCTGGTATTCCTAACTTTTTCTTAAAATTTATATCTCCCTCTTTAAGCAGTCTATAAGATGACTTAGTTTGGAGATTTATTGGATAACAAGCACTTGAACTAAAATAAACAATTTTCTTAGGTTTTGCAGCCACACACCATTCCCAGAATTTACTGTCTATAGTAAGGTCTTGGGCTACTGCAATTGGATTGTTTTCAATCATCTCTCTGCCACCTACTATAGCTGCTAAGTGAAGAACATAGTCAAATTTTAGATTTTTATTTTTTCTGAACCAATCAACACAATCTATTTTGATAAATTTGAAATTTTTATAATCGTAAGGATTGAAAAGAGGCCAATTAACTGGATCAATACTTCCTGTATATTGTTGAAGATTGTCAATACCCAATACTTTAAATTTGTTATCTAGAAAGTATTTAGCAAAATGTCTACCAACAAATCCTGCTACTCCTGTTATAAGTACATTTTTCACAGATTTAATAATTTTTGATAAGTTTTAAATGCCTCCCAGGATTTTTTTGGCAAAAATTTTTTTATATTTTTGGGGTTTTTTTTTAATTCTGTAATTAAATTTAAATTGTTTTCATAACCTACAAATTCTTTTGTCATATCTTTTGTTAAATCATGTTTATTTCTCATTTGATACACCGATGGTTTGTTATATATAACTTTATAGCCTTTAGCTTGTACATAATATGATGCCCAAATATCATCCATTCTACCTATGTGTGGAAATAAAAAATAATGTGGAATAACTGACCTTTTAATATATGTATTTTGTGAGTTGAATGGTGAGTATTTATTCGACGTAAATGGAAAATTTCGCAAAACAAATCTACACTCTGGTGCATGCTCCATTCTACATACCGCATCAATGTCAGGATCTCCATTCCAAAAATCTGCTTGAATATCAAAATTAGAATTTATTATTTTTGTTCTCTTTGGACTATTTTTATTTTTTAAAATTTGTAACGGAAAACCTCTATGCCAAAGATATTTATAATTGGTCACAGATAATGGATCAAATGCTTTTTCACTAGTATAATATTTTTTAGTTTTAATTCTTTCTTTTATTAAAAGGTTATTTTTCCAATTCGATAAAGGTATATTATCATCATCAATAGTAGCTATTATTTCAGCACCATATTTGTATGCTAGAATAGTTGCAAAATTTCTTCTTTGGATACAATTCCAACCAATTAATTTAGAAAGTTTTTTACTAATATTTTCTTGATCTTTGGGAGTTATATAAAGCCCATTTTTAAGTTTATAATTGGAAGGTGTTCGTAAATCTCCAGCTACAATTAAAGTCCAGTCTTTTAAATTATCAAATTTTTTAATTGCTTCTGTAGGTTGGTTTATAGTTGTAGAAATAATGTATTTTTTCACTTGGATAATTTTATTACTGAATATTTTTTAATTTCATAACCGAATAAATTTATTTTGGAAGTAAAAAACGCATCCTTTTTAAAATACGTGATTTTAAAATCAGATGATTTTAATTTAATTTTATTACGTCCAGTATACAAATGATGGACGTTAGGAGTAATTATATTAGGTAATGTTTTATCTAATATTTTGTTAACTTTTAAAAAATCATATATAATCTCAGTTGACTTACCTACGATATAATAATTGGTAAATAATAATGAATTTATCAACATATAAAAAAATAACGTCAAAAATATCAAAAATTTTGGTTGCTTATATGTAAATAAAATTAAAAACATAAATGGCAATGGTAGAATGAGATATCTCTGAGAAGCTTTTATCATTGATAAAGCAAATAGATATATAATTATAGTAAAAATAATAGTTTTACATATATTTAATTTTCTATGATCAATATCAGATTTATTAAAAAATAAAATAACAAAGAGTAAAAAAAGAGAAAATAAAAAAATTATTAAAGTTTTATAAATTTTATCTGGTATATAACTTTGTAAAGGCCCTAAATCTAACTCAGAGGAAATAAAAAAAAATTTTTCAACAAAAAAACTTAAAATTAAAGAAATAAATAAAAAAATAAAAATTATTTTAATATTTTTTTTAATATGAAGATAAAAGAAAGAAAGAAAAAATGGTAAACTAATTAGAGTTAAATATCCAATATAAAAAACAAAGTTATTTAAGACCCAATATATATTTCTAGTTTCGTCACTACCAAATATAGCAATTTGTAAATCTTCATTTTTTGGAGCCAATATAAAACCAAGGTTATTTTTAGTAAAAATATTTAGTATAATTAGTGGAATTAAAATAATTAAAAATAAGAATATAGTTTTATTAATTTTTTTTAATGTAAATTGCATATTAAAAAATATTAAAAGTGGAATAATAAGAATTAAATTGTAAGATTTTAATGCAATTGAAATACCTAAAATTAAACAGTCAAAAATAATTAATTTATTATCTAAGTTATTTAAAATTCTTGATATTGCAAAAATTGCTAAAGAGAATGCAAACAAATCATTGAAAGCTCTAAATCCATAAGTAAAAATTATCGAATTTAAAAAAATAATTAAAATTAAAAATATTGGATTATATTTATAATTATAATACCTAAAAATATTTAACAGACCAACGCCTAAAAAAAAATAACTAGATGCACTAAGGATTTTAATGGTCTGAAAACTATCAATAAAAGGAACAAAATAGTTGATTAAAGATCCTAACAAAGAAAATAAGTATGTATTAAATTGTGAAGTATAATAAGACTTTAAATATAAAATTTTATTATCTGAATTAAATAAATCAGAATATTGACCATAAGCACCTTCAAAGTTTGTTGGATGAAAATTAATTGAAATTAAATGAATTAAAATAGATACAATTATCAAACATATTAAAAGTATTTTATCATTATATTGATTTTTTATCATTTATGTTCTCTTTAATCCCTTTATAAGATCTCTAATTAAAAAAACAAAAAAAATCATAGATCAATTTTCAAAATTTGATGTGGGTGAAAATTATGTTTAGCATATGTATACGGGTTTAATTGGATATTTTATGAGATGCAATAGAAGTATTTAATGAGATAGAACTAATAAGAGTAATTTTTGGAATATAGACCAGAAACCTACTCTCATTTCAACTTCCTTAAATATAAATTCAATGAATATTATGTTTTCAAGAAAGTTAATCAATCATAGGAAATTTATAAAGCTAAAAAAAAATTTTTAAAAATTTATTTTTAAATATTCAAGGCATCATTAATCAATCTTGATTTATTTTAAATATTAGATTTAGAAAAGTAAAAAATTATCTGATTAATTTATTTTTTTTTGAAAAAAAAATTCTAAAAGCTGTTAGAATATATGAAAAATTTCTTATGAATGTATTGTTGGTTTTACCCTCTTTTCTAAAGTGCCATTTACTTGGAAGTTCGATAAGACTGACTCCCAATTTAATTGGAATTAAAGCTGTCTCTAAAAGGATTGGATGTTTTTTTTCCTTTAACTTTAATTTTTTAATTTCTTTAGAGGGGTAGATTCTATACGCAAAGGTAAGATCTGTTATCTTTGTTTTAAATAATTTTGAAAATAAAAATTGAAAAATTTTGTTCAAAAATAGTTTAAGAGGATTATACCCAATGAAAGATTTTTTTTTTAACCATCTGCTTGTGAAAATAATTTTATATGGATTTCGAATACTACACTCAATTAATTTTTTAATATCATTTGGATTTGTCTCTAAATCTGACGCCATTAGAATAAAGTGAGAAGAAGTAATATTTTTAATTGAGCTTTTCAAGGCTCCACCGATATAATCTTTTTCTTGTATTATTATTTTAATTTTGTCCTTGTATCTTAAACTTAATTTTCTAATAATATTTTTACTTCTTAATTTTGTTTTAGACTTCGATACTACAATCAAATAATTTACAATAAACTTTGAACAATCTCTCTCTATAATTTTGATAGTTTTTTCTAGCGAGAAAGTTTCGTCAATAACAGGTAAAAAAACATCAAAACTTATATTTTCTTTATTAATTATTGAATAGGAATTTTTTATAACCATAAATAGTTTTATATCTTATCTCATAATATTTGTATTCAGATGAGTTTACTATATGTGTGCATGGAGTTGGCTTAGAGTAATAACACATTTCTATCTTAGGAGAGTAATAATTAGAGGAAACTTCATTGATTATAATTTCATTATTTATAAATTTTAAATTATTTGGCGTATCTGAGTAAATACTTGGCCAAGGCTTTTCCATTAAATTATAATTTTCATAAATTCTATTAGAATGTTTTAAAAATATTCCAATGAAAAGTATTATAATCACAATATTTAATACCTTGGTTTTTTTTAGTTTATTTAGTGTTAAAGAGTTAGCCAAAAATAAAGATACTAAAATAGCAAAAAAACTAATTATATATCCATAACCGTATCTGAAAACTGGAAATTTTAGAAACCACATGGTTAATCCAATTAGATTAATGAAAAAAAGATACCAAATTAATCTACTGTTAACTAATTTGATTTTTTTCTTTTTTTCACTTAACAAAAGCCAGGATATAATTAAAAAAATAAATATTAAAAAAGGTGTAATTTTTTTTAATATTTTTTTACCATGCGCTTCTTTCCAAACATTAATCCATTCATAACTCGAAATAAATTCTGAATAAGTTTTTACTGTTTGATTTGGAGCTCCTTTTGTCCAAGCTTCATTTTCTATCCTTCCACTTTTAGCATTACTTCTTCTAGTTTCACTTTTATCAAACCATTCTAAATTTTTAATACAAGTCTGTTCTATAGGAAAAGCCGCACATCCTGAGATTAAAATATTTTTTCCTATCCAGCTAAAAAAAACTAAAATTAAAATCACAAAAAATTTACTTTTTAAAAAGTTTAAAAATTTAACATTAAATATAAAATAAAAAGGAATTAAAAATGATAACAACATTGTAATTTTATTAAAAAAAACAAAAATAGAAATGAGACTTATTTTGTTAAAAAATAAAAGATAATTGTTTTGATACGATTTATAATTAAGTGCTAAAATTATTAAGTATAAATAAAAAAAATGTGATGGAGCATCATTACCAAAGCTTCCATATCTATTCATTCTAAAAAAAACAAAAATTAGTATAATTAGTCCAATTAAAAAATTTATATTTTGATCTTCATTTTTTAAAAATTTAATTAGATAGAATATGAAAAAACTAAATATTAACGCTAGTGGGATAAGAATTCCATTGTCTGAGAATATATGATTATTAAATGAAGCTGACAAATATTGCATTATAGAAGTATGCCCAAATCTAAAATGTAAATTTGACAATCCTATAATGATTTTTTCCTCATTTAGTATACTTATGAAGGGTAAGTGATATAAACCAGCATCTGGTCTATATACTGTGTCATAACTTATTAATAATGTTGATACTATTGATATAGATATGCCTACTTTTAAAATTTTTTTAACTTGAAAGTCTTTTTTTAAATTTTTGTTTAAAAATAAAATAAAAAAGGGAATAAAAAGTAAAAAATCATTAATAAACTTATTGAGGCTAAATATAAAATTGATCAGGAATGCAAAAATTGATAAAAAAATAATACCTATCAGTCCACTTTCGTAAATATTATTATTAAAACTAGCATTATCTTTTAAAATAAACTTATTTGCTAACATACCTAATGTAATAAAATATACTGAAGATATAAAAAAACTTAAAAAAAGAAAAAGCATGAGCAAATACCTTACTTTAAAACTTATAAATAATTAAATGACTAAAACTAATTTATTTAACATTTTAAAATACAAAATTGTAAGAATAATTGAAAAGAGACCAAGATTAAACATTTTAATTTATAATAATGTTAGATACTTTAAATTTTTACTTCCTCATGAAAAAGACTATTTAGGAATGAAGAAAATTTGTGAAAATAAAAAAAATAAAGATATTTTAGATATAGGGGGAAATATAGGCATATCTAGTCTTGGATTTAGACAAATGGGTTTTAAAAATAGGATTTTTATTTTTGAACCAAATTTTGAAATTTATAAAAAATATTTATTACCTTTGAAGAAAAAAAATAAAGATTTTCATTTACACAATATTGCCCTAGGAAATCAAAATAAAAAAAAGTTATTTTTTCTCCCTTTTTATAAGGGTCAAATAATTCATTATTTTGGAAGCTTTGATAAAAAATATCTTTTTAATAGCTTAAGAATGACCTTCCCAGAAATAATAAATCAAATAATATTTAAAAAAAAAAAAATTAAAGTTCAAAAATTTGATGATTTAAAATTAAATATTAAACCTCATTTTATTAAAATTGATGTAGAAGGTTTTGATCATATAGTTATCAAAGGTTTTTTGAAAACAATTAAAAAATATAAACCAATATTCCTAGTAGAGTATAATATCGAAAATTACAAAAAAGTTTGTAAATTATTAAGTGGGTATAGGCAATTTGTATATAATATTAAGGAAGATAAGCTTTTAAAAATAGAACAATCTTTTTTTTTTAAAGATATAGGTAGATCAAATAAAAAAAATTTACTTTCATCTAGAAATATTTATTTTATACCTCAATAATTAAAGATGTTAATCTCAATCATTATCCCTGTTTACAATGAAGAGAAATTTATATTAAAACTTCTTGTTAAAATAAAATCAGTTAAAAATATCAAAAAAGAAGTAATTATAGTAAATGATGGATCAACAGATAAAACTTTTGAAATTTTAAAGAAAAATAAACTTAAAAAGCTATATACAAAATTAATAACTTATAAAAAAAACAGAGGAAAAGGATTTGCTTGTCGAAAAGGGATTCAAAATGCTAATGGTAAAATAATAATTATTCAAGATGGGGATTTAGAATATAATCCAAAAAATTATTCAAAACTATTAAAACCAATTCTTTTAAAAAAAACTAATATAGTTTATGGCTCAAGAGTTTTACATGGAGGAAAAAGAGTAAGACCAAATACTTTCGGATTTAAAATACGTATATTTGCAAATCATTTTTTAACTTACTTATCAAATCTAATAAATGATCAAAAACTTACTGATGCACATACGTGCTACAAGGTTTTTAAAAAAGACACTGTTAAAAGAATTAAATTACAAGAAAACGGTTTTAATTTTTGTCCAGAAATAACAACTAAATTTTCAAAATTAAATGAAAAAATAATAGAAGTGCCAATTGATTATTTTGGAAGAACTATAGAAGAGGGAAAAAAAATACAATTTCTTGATGGATTTAGGGCGATCTATTGTTTGATTAAATATAAATTTATTTTTAAGTAAATGATTAGAAGAATTTGTTATGTAGATGAAGATGGTAGATTTGGTGGACCACAGCAGAGGATGTTATTGGTTGCTTCTAAGCTTAAAGCAAAAAATGTTGAAGTGGATTTTGTTATACCAAAAGACGAAACTAAAATTTTCAAAAAAAAACTATTATCTAAAGGTCTTAAATTTCATGAATTAAATATCACAAGATTGTCTTTAAAAATCAGTTTTTTGCTTAAATATTTTTTGTTTTTTTTTTACGAAATTATTATTTTAATGATTTTCTTTAAAAAGAATAAATACCAATTAATACAAGCTAACTCTACACCACAATTTAAAGCGGTAATTGCTGGATTTCTCATTGGATTAAAAGTTGTATGGGTTATTGAAGACAGTTATTTTCCTAAAATAATTGTTCTAATATTTAGAGCCTTGGCAAAAATTACAAATTGTAAAATTGTTTATACAAGCCAAAGAGTTTATGACTTTTATTTTAAAGATAGAAAGATACTTAAGAACGATTTAAGTGAAATATTTGCTCCAGTCGATTTAATTCTATTTAATCCTGAGCAAAAATTTTTAGTTCCACCTTATATTGACGAAAATAAGTTTACTATTACAACTGTTGCCTCATTAGTTCCGGTAAAAGGATTAGAATACTTTATAGAAGCAGCTGACAAAATTTATAAAAAAAAAAAAGCTTTAAATTTTATTATTGCTGGACCTGAAATAAGCAGTCAAAAAAGATATTCAAAAAAAATTAAACTTATGTTGAAAAATAAACCTTATATTAAATTTATTGGTATGTGCGAAAATATACCAGAATTATTAGCAAATTCGGATCTCTTTATATGCAGTTCAATTTCAGAGGCTGGTCCTATGACTGTCTATGAGGCTATGGCAATGAAAGTGCCTGTAATTACTACAGATGTAGGAGCTTCTATTCAGATAATAAAAAATTTTGAATCTGGAATTATTGTTCCACCTAAAAATTCATTAGAAATATATTCGGCGTTAGTTAAACTCACAAACAACAAAGCTTTACAGGATAATATAGCATTAAAAGGTTACCAAACTGCTAATAAATTTTTTTCATTAGATAAAATCACAGAACAATATATAGAATTTTACAATAATTAATAAAATGACTTTAGGTAATTTTAAAATTTGCTCCAAAACAGTAATGGATACATCAGATCCAAATATTACTTTTAATAAAAAGGGTGAATCTATTTATTACACTAATTATATTAAAAATATTGCTCCATTTTGGAAAAATGATGATTCTAATTTTAATGAACTTATAAAAATTTCAAATAAAATCAAAAAAGAGGGAAAAAATAATGAGTTTGATTGTATTATTGGAGTGAGTGGAGGTGTAGACAGCTCCTATCTTGTTTATTTAGCAAAAGAAATACTTAAACTCAGACCTTTAGTTTATCATGTAGATGGCGGATGGAACTCTAGATTAGCAGTAAGTAATATTGAAAAAATTATTGATAGTTTGAATTTAGAATTACATACAGATGTAATTTACTGGCCTGAAATGAGAGATTTGCAATTATCATTTTTTAAAGCACAAGTTCCCCACCTTGATACACCGCAAGATCACGCCTTTTTTGCTTCTATGTATAATTATGCCGCAAAATATAAAATTAAATATATATTAAACGGGGGTAATTTTTCAACTGAGTGTATTAGAGAACCATTAGAGTGGCATTATCATGCGTCTGATCTTAAACAAATAAAAGATATTCATTCAAAATTTGGAACCATAAAATTAAATAAATTTCCAACTGCTGACATATTTAAATATAAAATTTATTATAGGTATTTTAAAAATATGAGAGTAATTCAACCACTAAACTATATAAAATATATAAAAGAAGATGCTATAAAACTCTTAAAACAAAATTTTGCCTGGGAAGAATATTCTCACAAACATTATGAGTCACGATTTACAAAATTTTATGAGGGTTATTGGCTTTTAAATAAATTTGGTTACGATAAAAGAAAAGCACATTTTTCAAGTTTAATTCTTACTAATCAAATGAAAAGAGAAATAGCTCTGGAAAAACTATCTAAGCCCCCTTTTACTGATGAGATTGATGATGACAAGGAATATATTTCCAATAAGCTTGAAATCACAAAAGAAGAATTAAATTTTCTTTTTAAACAAAAAAATAAAAGTTTTAAAGATTTTAAGTCTAATTATTATCTAATAAATTTTTTTATAAATGTTTCGAGAATTTTAAGATTAGAAAAAAGAATAATAAGATGATGGGTATAATAGATTATGGACTTGGGAATATTTATGCTATTTCAAATATTTATAATAAATTAAAAGTTGAAAATATGATTATTAAAAGTGTTGAAGATTTTGATCGAGCAGATAAATTTATTCTTCCTGGTGTAGGTGCTTTCGATAGTGCAATAAATCTATTAGATAAATCGAAGTTAGTAACTGAAATTAAAGAACAAGTATTTAAAAAAAAAAAAAAAATTTTGGGAATTTGTGTTGGAATGCAAATTTTTGCTGAGTCAAGCTCTGAGGGCCGAAAACCCGGATTTAAATGGCTGAGCGCAAAAGTTAAAAAAATAAATTTTGATAAAAATATTAGATTACGGTTACCTCATATGGGATGGAACTCAATAAAAATTGTCAATGAGGATAATATATTTAATAATTTAAATAATAACGAGTATTTCTATTTTTGCCATTCTTACTATTTTGATTGTCATATTAAAGAAAATATTTTAGCAGAAACGAATTATGGTCTTAATTTTTCAAGTGTTGTAAAAAAAGATAATATTTATGGTATTCAATTTCATCCTGAAAAAAGTCATGATGCTGGTGAAACTATACTTAATAATTTTTCAAAATTATAATGTTATTACCAAGAATTATACCTTGTTTATTATTATCAAAACATGATTTAGTAAAAACAATAAACTTCTCAAATCCTAGCTATATTGGTGATCCAATAAATACTGTAAAAATATTTAATGAAAAAAAAGCTGATGAACTCTTTTTGTTGGAAATTAAAGCTACCGTTGATAAATATGAACCAAATTTCGAATTAATTAAAAAAATTGCTCGAGAGTCTAGAATGCCATTATGTTATGGTGGAGGAATTAAAAACTTAGACCACGCAAAAAAAATTTTTAATTTTGGCGTTGAAAAAATAGCTCTGAGTTCAGTTATATTTGAAAATTTAGATATTGTTTCTAAAATTTCAAATTTTTCAGGAGCTAATAGCATGGTTGTTGTTTTAGATTTAAAAAAAATTGGTGATGAGTATTCAATTTTTATCAATAATGGAAAAAAAAAAATTGATATGAAAATTTCTGAACTTATTTATAAATTAGAAGATCTAGGTGTTGGGGAAATAGTTTTAAATTCTATTGATAGAGATGGTACTATGTCGGGGTATGATTATGACATGATAGATTCAATAATTAACAAAATAAACGTTCCTTTGACTATATTAGGTGGAGCTGGATCTCATAGAGATTTAGAAATAGCAGCAAAAAAATATGGCAGTATTGGAATTTCATGCGGAAGTTTTTTTATTTATAAAGGTCCAAGAAAAGCAGTTCTGATTAGTTACCCTCAAAAAGTAGACAAATTAAAGTTAATTTGAGTCACTAATTTAAAACTGGACTTACAATTTATATTTTGTATAACAATTTGCCTGGTAATTATTGCGAAAGGGTTATACCCGATACCATTTCGAACTCGGAAGTCAAGCCTTTCTGCGCCAATGGTACTTTGTCTTAAGACATGGAAGAGTAGGACATTGCCAGGC
>MDTB01006874.1_pt1 | contig 13712 bp, 13 predicted proteins | sample 811161 | NCBI WGS metagenome assembly MDTB01 (sample SAMN05326650, study PRJNA326480) | marine metagenome | isolation source: seawater | place: Mediterranean Sea | collected 2009
ATATCGTCAGCAAAAAGCGCTCGAGAGAAAAAAATGTGTCCTGCGAAAAGCTTTACAGACATTAAGAAAACATTGAGCCAAAGACAAATTCGTGTACAGCGCTTTAAGATCTTATATCTTAACTGCTCAACTTTCTGCATTCACATACCTTGAAAGATTACTCAATAAATCATTCATATGATCATCTATCTTAACATTTCGCCACTCGCTAACTATATTTGACTCATGATCTATCAAAAAAGTTGACCGAACAATTCCTATGTACTTCTTACCATACATTGACTTTTCAGCGAGTACACCAAACTTCTCACAGAGAGCTGAATCAACATCTGCAATCAGCTGAAAAGGCAAATCATGCTTTGCAATGAATTTTTGATGTCTTGCAACTGAATCACGCGAAACACCAATGATTTGAATACCAGCATCAACAAATGCCTGATAATGGTCTCTTAAGAATTCAGCCTGTTTAGTACAACCTGATGTCATATCTTTAGGGTAGAAATAAAGCAGCGTTACTCTATCTGCTTGTTTACATATGTCTAAAAATGCTTTCTCTGAGCCATCACTAACTTTGCAAAACATTATCACTTTCTCCTTTTCTCTTAATCATATATAAGCATGTTAAACCTATAATAGCGGAACACATTGATGCAATCAACACTGAATATCGAACCACATCCATCATAGCGTCCATTTTTTCATCGAAAGCAAGCATGCCTACAAATAAGCTCATCGTAAATCCAATACCACATAGAAAGGACACGCCCAGAATATGTCGATCTAATAGACCATGAGGCCGAACAGCCAGACCAAATCTTTCTGCAATATAGCCAAATGCCACTATCCCAATTGGTTTGCCCAAAACAAGACCACCAATGATACCCAATGAGATTGGGTGGAGCAAGTCAATCCCACCGCTTACAACAACGCCTGTGTTGGCTAGTGCAAATATTGGCAGTATGAAGTATTGCACCAAAGGCTGAAGTCTCTCCCGAAGAGCCATAACAGACGCTCCTTGATCATGACGCATAGGCAACATTGCTGCTAAGACACAACCTGCGAGTGTCGCGTGCACACCAGATTTTAACATTAATAGCCACAAAAGGATCGAAAGCAACATGTATGGATATAGCAGCCTGGTTCCAATACGATTCATCAGCCACATGATGGCCGTAATTAAAACAGATCCCAGCAACATCGTAAGTGATAAGTTCCCTGAATAGTACAAAGCAATGATAATGATAGCACCTAAGTCATCAAATATTGCCAAAGACAACAGAAAAATCCTCATGGTTGGTGGAAACCCTTTGCCTAAAAGCAATAAACAAGCAAGTGAAAAGGCAATATCTGTCGCTGTTGGTATCGCCCAGCCGACTGCATAAGGCGTACTGTAATTAAAAAACAGATAAATTACTGCAGGAACAGCCATCCCCCCAATCGCGGCGATTAAAGGATAAGCAACATATCGCTTGTTATTTAACGAACCGTACATGCACTGATGCTTTATCTCAATCGTTACAACCAAGAAGAAAATAGCCATGAACCCTTCATTGATCAACGGCAAAAACTGCTTTTTAATAGAAAATGACGCAACCGGTCCAAACGAGATCTCTAAATATGAGGCCCACAAACTATTATACTGTACATCGTATCCCATATTGCAATAAATCAGCGCAGCAAATGCCGACAGCATGATAAGAACACCAGGTACAATACTTTCTGTTTTATCTTCCAATGATTAAACACCTATTCCATTTATAAGGTTTATTATGTAATATAAAACTACCTATTTCAACAGTAAAGGAATATTCAATGACAACCCTTCAAATTGCCATGAGTCTCGTTTCAAGTGCGATGCTTCTTGGATACATCAGCTCTCATCATTTAAAAATTCAGCCAACCATAGCTATATTAGGACTTTCTGTCTTGATCGTTGTGGGATCGAGTACTCTGATACCGAATATTGAGACCTCTGTCTTTTATGCAAATATGATGTATCTGGTAGACAATACTAATTTTCACAGCATCTTAATAGATTTTATGCTTCCAATATTACTCTTTGCAGGGTCTGTATCCATGGACAGTCGATACTTTCTTCGCAATAAGTATACGATTGCATCCTTGGCATTCATCTCGACAATCATCTCAACAATTATTATTGGCTATGGCTTCCATCTTCTGTGTCAAAAACTGGCTATCAATATTAACTTAACCCTTTGTATGATTTTTGGTGCGCTCATCTCACCTACGGATCCTGTCGCTGTTGTTGGCATGATCAAAAAAACAAAGTTATCTCCTGATATTGAGGCGAGTATTGCCGGTGAGTCTTTATTCAATGACGGTATAGGAATCGTCATTTTTCTCACTTTATATGAGCTTGCATTTGGGCAACAAGGAGAGGCAATAACACTACTTAATGTAACCAAACACTTTTGCTATGAAGCAATTGGTGGCTGCATCATTGGATATGGCACCGGACTCTTTTGTAGATGGTTAATCCAACACGAATCTAAGTACACTCATAACCATATACTTATAAGTATCTTTGTTGTTACTGGTGTATATACACTTGCAAACAGTGCTGGTTTTTCAGGACCACTGGCGATCGTCATATGTGGCTTAATGATATCGCACCACACCTCAAACCATTATGCCTCCCATCATCTTCTCTATCATTTTTGGGAAACCTTAGAAGAAATTCTCAACATGGTCCTGTATTTATTAATAGGCTTTGAAGCACTACAATTGCCCTACAACATAACAACATTTTGGGTATCCATTGCAAGTATCTCGCTTATTCTTCTAAGCCGCTCTCTTACAGTTGGACTGCCTGTATATCTAGCAAGCAGGTATATCGACTATGATCCTAAAATGTTCAAAATCTTGGTTTGGGGGGGATTACGAGGCGGACTTGCAGTTGCTCTTGCACTTTCTCTCCCTGAAATCCCAGAAAAAGCCATTATTGTGATTGCCACCTATGCTGTGGTTTGCTTTACTACGATTATACAAGGTGGAAGTATGCTTTTTCTACTCAATCGTGAATCCGAGAGCACGAAGGCATAGAAATATTTATAAGCACGACTTGAGCTGGATTTCGTATGCCTCAGCCAAATCTGAAACGCTTTGGGCTTTATTAAGAAGCCATGTATTGTTTTGGTAAGTTTTTCTCTTATACCCACCTAGTCCTTCATGATATGAAAGATAAAAGTCAGCATAAAGGTTTTCTACATTTGGGTTTTTTTTACGAAAAACCTGATAGTACCAGCCGATAAAGTCAGCAGCATCTCCAAACTGATTGCGAGATTGAAACCACCCAGGATTATGCGATTTATACCAGCGCCATGTTTCATCTTTGACTTGAGCATACCCATAAGAGCTGCTTTTCTGCCAAGGAATAAAGCCAAGCAATTTCTTCCTTGGCGGCCTTGCCTCAGCCCGAAAGGTAGATTCATGGTACATGACAGAAAGTATCAAGCCAGGAGGGATATCGCGTTGAGCGGCTGTGTTCTTCAAAGACGTACTCCAACCAGGATGTACTTCAATAATCTGACAAACATCTTCTGTATAGGCTTTTGGTGCAATGCCTTTCCCAGAGATCAATAAACTAGCTAGAAGAGCCTTCCATTCCATAGGTTTCCTTCATAATTATAGCAACAACCAATGCGATAAGCAAAAATATTGGCAATGGCAAGTATGCCACCTGGTAAGAGGCAAGCATAATATCTCTTCCAACAGCTGCTTTTGATAAAACAACTTGGGAATAATCCAGCAACCAACCTATCATACCTTGCAGCAAACCTGAGAACATACAAATCATATTTATCATCGCAATTGCAGTCGCTGTACTTGTTTTGCCACCAAGTTCACGCGCTATTGGAAAAACAATAACCTGAACACTGTTGGCAATTCCAAAAACGACCATCAAAATGCTGAGTGACTTTACTGTCATATCCAAATACAACATTGTAATGCAGCATAATAGAGACACCAACATTCCAAAAATAATGGGGAGACGCCTGCTATTTAAATAGTCCGAAAAGCTACAGACCAGCGGACCGCCTATCATCCACCCCACAAACATCCATGAATTTACCGACGAAGCGGTAATATTCGACAAATTGTACTTAATCTGTAAAAACTCAATCCCAAAATGTTCCGCGAACAATGTCAGTGGCGTGTATGATAAACTCCCTAGAACCGCAACCAGCCACACCTGGGGGTTTTTCATTAATTGTAGGGTGCCCTTCCATATTTCCTGAAACGAAGCTGTGTCATTACCATCTTCTCTCTTATGTACATCCCTTGGTATCAGAAACAACATCAACAGCGTTAAAATGAGCCCCAGTATAGCCGCTTGAAAACATACGTTTTGCCATCCCTCTAGTACAAGCAAGTTAGAAATCACATGATCACCCAATGTTGCGCCCAGCATACCAAGTGCCATTGTTGCACCCGATACAAAAGCAAATCGACTCGGTGGGAGCATTATACTTGCAAGCTTTAAGACACCCACAAAGGCAAACGATGAGCCAAAACCAACCAGCAATCGACTTAAAGCTGCAACTGTGACTATTTTTGTCATTGAAAAGATGCCTATGCCAACCGCACAACATACCCCAGATATTGTAAGTAAAAACTTTGGGCCATACCGATCCATCAAAAAACCAACAGGCATTTGCATTGCCGCATAACTTAGGAAGTAGACAGAGGTAATCCCACCTAGAGCAGCTGAACTGATATCATAGTGCAGCATAAGTTCTTGCTTCATGACACTTGGGGCAACTCTTAACAAAACATCATATGAATAAAAAGCAGCACTGACAGCAACAATTAACCATGCAGCAAATGCACTTTCTTTCACAACTCTCATTGTGTTAACCATAAATAGCTCCTGTTTTTTCTTAGATCAATAATATTTGGATAAGTACTTTAAGTGAGCAGTCTAAATTGTATTGACTCCTGAAACAAGACTGCATTATTTCCCGTATCATACCCTGCTCGGTACATGTTGTCAATCCATTATAACCTCACCCTAGAAGGGCCCGGCAAACAAAAACCAACAAAAAATCTTAATTTACATAAGGTAAACGAGCGAGATTGCGTCGTGCCTAAGGTTGTGTTAGAATCAATACACAACCTTGGGTCCAATATGAACCTCAACCGATTGTTTCTACTTTCACTATGCTTAATATCTCTTGCATCGGATCAATTCCAAAAAGTTGACAAAGCGCTACGTTACATAGAAAAAAATTACGCATACGAAATAAATGACCAAGAAATCACAGATAGTGCCCTAGCCAACATAACAAATCATCTTGATAGCTATTCAACCTACCTGAGCTCATCTGCAGCTGAAGCCCTTAAAAGAGTGACTCGCGGATCGTTCTATGGCATTGGAACAAAACTCAAATACTCTAACAATAAAATCTTTGTCGAATCGGTTTTACCAAATTCACCTGCATCACACCAAGACATAAAAGCTGGTGACGAAATCACCCATGTTAATGGCATTCCTGTCATAGAATCACATGGTATTGTACAGCTAAAAGATCAACCCAAAAAGGGATTTCGTCTTACATTAGTGCGAAACAATAAACCACACATTGTCACCATACATAAAGCAGCTATAACACTGCCTACAGTTAGCTCCCAACAAATCGATGATATAGGATATATAAAGATCCAGCTGTTTTCAAAAAACACCCCCAGTGAACTATTCGATGCTATTACAGGGTTGAGTAGCCAAACTGAAGCAATTTTGATTGATTTGCGACACAACCCTGGTGGCATATTATCGTCAACTGTCGTATCAGCCGATTACTTTTTGAATGCCCCAAATAAAAGAAGCCCTATTGTTCAGTTAAGAAATAGCGTGCGTCATGAATTCATACCCATTTATGCGTCTAAGCATGACCTAACGTTTGGGACCCCCCTATTCATACTCGTTGATGAGAACACCGCATCCGGTGGTGAGATTTTTGCAAAAGCCTTGCAACATTACCGAAGAGCCCAGGTTATTGGAAGACAAACTTTTGGAAAAGGAAGCGTTCAATCACTGATTCCATTTGAGGATGGCAGTATACTAAAACTGACCACAGCTTCCTTCTTCGGACCAGAACGTCAGCCCATTGAAACAGTTGGTGTCCAACCTGACGTCTACCTCAATGACACTGAGCAAATGCTTGCTCAAACACTTCACTTCATCAAACAAAAACTTAACTAGCAGGAGCCCTCATGTATAGACTTATTTCTCTTTTATGCCTCATGGCATCAGCATATGCCTCAACACCCGATCTTGTTGAAAAATGGACTCAGTATAGAATAACTGAGATGTTTGAGCTAGCAAGCAGCTGTGAAGATGAGGGGCTTTCTCAATACTTTACAGAATCAGCGTGGGATGACTATTTAAATGCCATAGAGGACTCTCACCTTATTGATTTGGCCGATGAACAGTACACCATCTCAGTCGATCGGTTCATAAAACCCATCCGAATCACTCAAGCAACACAAAACACCTATTTTGCACAAACAACCTTTCTTCTAAGGTTTTCTAACCACAAAAGCACATGGGCACAACCTGTTGAGCTTATTCTGACGATTAAAGACAATGGTAATGCACTCAGAATTAGTGAATTTGAGGGTATTACTGGAGAAGCAACAGACATCAAAAACTTTCGTCTTGACCATATGAAAGATTGTAACTTAAATCAATAATCATCAGGTCTAAGCTGTTTATCTTTTGCTGATTCATGCCTGTTTGCATCAAGAACATCTATATATAGACTTGTTGTCGCAATATCGTTATGCCCAACATCATCGCGAACATGCTCACTGGGTCTGTTCCTAACATCTTCTGAAATTGATGTATGCCTCAGCCAGTGAACCGTTGCTTGCTGTAAAAGGTGCGCTTCTTCACGAAGCCCACACTCAACCATCTGTAACACAGCTTTCTCAAAAGAATACGCGACAAGAGCACGAATTTGCCTTTGTCCTAGGCCACCATCACCTTTAAGCTTTGGAACCAAGGGAGAGAAATCTGTGGGTGACGGTGTTGCATCAAGCCCCATCCGCATACGATATCGCGCCAAAGCATCCATCATCGCATCTGGTACAGCCACATCACGTGTTTTATTCCCCTTACCATGCGCCTCAAACCACCACCTTTTATTATTGTCTCTGTAAAAGAGACTCATGGATTTAAAGTCAGAGGCAGATTGTGAGATTTCAGAAATTCGCAACCCCAATAAATAGAACAAAGATAACACATAAAGATTGCGCTCTTTCTGAATATCGGCGTTGGCCTCACTTTCTGCAACATCAATAACGTACCGCCACTGAACTGGACTTAATCTTCGCTTAATCCTTGAGCCATGTGAATGTTTCACCAGCTGCTTTTTTTGCTTGATCATTTGGATTGGGTTTTGAACAACATAACCCTCGTGCACCAAAAAGGTATACATTGTCGACAGGCAACCAAGCATAGACTTCATTGTTGCTGGGCCAACCGTTCTACTCTTGCCTACAGGAACCACAAAAGGCCGCCATAGTTTATTGGGTATGTCTTCAATAAACCTAGGGTAATTTTGTGGCGCAACCCATACCAAAGGTGGGGACTGAAAAAACTTGATGTACTCAATAAACTCGTGCCTTGTTATGTCTGCAACACTTGTCTTTTTTATAAACCATACCCATTGCACATATCGCTCTACCTCTCTCCTATATGCATTGTATGTATCAGCCGACTGAGTATAGCTCAACAAAAACAATCGAATAAGTGAAAACTCTTTGGGCAAACCAGGGAGACTTTCTGAGCATCGACTTAAAGTACTCGAATCTGGAAAGATCGCTTTCGGAGAGAATGTCGTCATAAGCACAAACACCTGTTTTGTTTCAATGATTTTGCTTGACAATAGCAAAAACTTTGGTATTATTCACCGTGAGTAGTTAAACATAAATTTGGGAATTCCAAACATGGCAAGAGAAATACACCCTATGATAACACCGATTAATGTCAAATGTAGCGGATGCGGCAATAATTTTCAAGTATCCACTACAATCAAAACAGGTGGAAAAAATGCGACTGATGTCTTAGACATCGAGGTTTGTTATAGATGTCACCCTGTATATACAGGACAGCGCCGGGCAAGCACCACTGGTCGAGCAGAACTCTTTGCAAAGAAATTTGCTGGTTTTGATCAGTTTACAAACACAAGTGGAAGCAAAGACAACCCAAAATAACCCATCAACAATAAGGAGTGGTTATGGATTTAGCAGATTTGGGAAATGTCAGCAAAATTATTGCTGAAGGTCGATTGATGCTCTCAAGAGCTTACGCCCCTTATTCTGAATTCCAGGTTGGTGCAGTTGTCGTAACCAATGACGACAAAACATTTGGTGGCTGCAATATTGAAAACTCAAGTTATGCTCTCACGGTTTGTGCTGAGGTTGCTGCGATAAGTAAAATGGTGTCGTCCGGAGTTCAAAATATAAAAGCAATATTTGTTTTCTCGAACTCTAGCCAGTTTGTAACGCCTTGTGGCGCTTGTAGACAAAAGATATCAGAGTTTGCAAAGCCAGAAATACCCGTATTTTTAGTTAATCAGCAAGGAAAAATCAGGCAACATACACTGAGTGCACTGATGCCTATGGCCTTTAATCTACAAGAATCTGAAACTGTAACTGCTGAGTGAAGAACGCTCTTATAGTAGTGTTAAAGCCTATATAGTGGAGCTTGATTCACCCATCCTTCGACAAGTGTACTCTTTTGTTGGACGTTACTATTATTCATACATAGTAAAGAATACTGAACCGTCACCCCCCTTTTTCAATCCCATTACTTCAGTGTAGAGAAGTTGATACGGAAAGTTGTGGAATACGTCAACACTTGCCGCAAAAGCTGCTGCTAATACAAATATATTATGTATTGGTGTAAGTATTGCTTTAATTAGGTCACTAAAGAAATCCTGGAAAGGTCTTCAAATTTCGCTCGCAGCTGCAGCAATTGATGGGGGGGATGCTTGTAAATGTCAAAAAACTTCTTACTCTATATGATCAAGGCGTTTTCTAAAGCGCTCTAGTATCATGCGAGCCTCGCTATCCCCTTTACAAGCAGCGATGATTGTTCGATCACTCTTTGCACCATGGTATCCTGTCAATGCAATAACCAATGGTGCAAGCATGCGCCTAATTGGAAAATTGCCTATATTTTTCTCTACGTACTCGACATACTTTTCTATTGCCACACTATACTGCAAGTTTGAACTGCCCAGTAAATGAATCAACCGGGGGTTTTGATATGCCGCTCTTCCTAACATCACAGCATCAACCTTGTTCAGAGCTTCACTGATGACCAACGCATCATTTAGCCCACCATTTATTGCAACTGATAAATGCGGCATCTCTTGCTTTAAGCGATATACATACTCATAACGAAGAGGCGGCACGCTTCTATTCTGTCTCGGGCTGAGTCCTTTAAGCCATGCATCTCTTGCGTGCACGATCCATTCTGTCACCCCAGATTCACATACAACATCCACAAAGTTTTTAAAGTAATCATACGAATCAACACCATCAACCCCCACTCGTGTTTTAATTGATATAGGTCGATCTGTATTGTCTTGCATCACCCGAAGCAGCCTTGCCACCAAATGGGGTTCTTTCATCAGTATTGCACCGATTTTTCCTTTTTGTACGCGATCACTTGGACAACCTACATTCAAATTATAACCTGCATAATTATATTTTTCAGCTCTAGTGATGGCCTCTGCTATTAGCTTTTCGCAACTACCACCTATTTGTAAAACCACATCACCTTCAGAGTCGTTTTTCTGCAAATAGATGTCACCATCGCCATAATGTATTGCTTGAACAGTAATCATTTCAGAAAATAATAAAAAAGCATCCCCGCCAAGTAGACGCATTAGGTACCTGAAATGTCGATCTGTCCAGCCCATCATTGGTGCTATTTGATATTTATACATTGCATTCATTAATCAAAGTTACAGCAGTATATACTATTTTTTCGAAAACTTCTATATTTCATAACCTTATAGAACCACATTTACCATTATCTTCTTAAATCGTGCGAATGACGAAGTACCTCTCGCAATCGACAAACCTTCTCACTTAATTCCTGTAGCTTTTTCGCAGCACTCTTTATGGTTCTCATATTATTGGTCTTTATTTCTTTTGATTGCACCAAATTTAACGCCGTCTTTACATCCAATATGCAGTCATAAGCATCACTCGAAGGCCCATATGCGGATTCTAGTGGCTTCAATGCTTCTAACAGCTCCCATTTTTTACTTTTAGAGATAGTGACATTTGCTCGAGTAAACCTATTAGAAGCTGGCTCAATCAACTGCTCGAGTGCATCCAGAACATCCATTATTTCATGATCACTCTTGAAAATGCTTTCATAAGGTGCATTATCTTGCTCAAATAAACTCTGAGATTTGATTTGACTCACGTCTTCTTCCACACTCCCAGCCATTAGTGATTCACTTAGATAGCTAGCTGGTGTGGATTCATTAGGGGTCTCTCTATGGTTATCAAAAGACGCTTCATTAAACTCTATGTGATATCTCTTTAGAAATTTATATAATGAATCTTCATCATGAAAAGTTTCATCATTAATCTTATGAGCACAATCTTGTGCGCCACCAGTGTTAAATCGAAATTCATGGCCGTTGACATTTAACAATAACCCAGGATAATCAAAATCCCGATAGTGTTTTATCTCGTAACCTAGTAAAGATTGCTTAATACAATTAATCATGATATTGGCCGGTCCTGGCTGGATTGTCACATAAATATCCTTACTTTGCATCACTTTGCAATTTGCAAGTAGAAATACCGATAATCTAAAATGCTCCTCTTTAACACACCTTAAAACCAGATTATCGTCTGATACATGAATTGTGTCAGCAAAATCTTTTAGGGATTGTGCATATTCCAAAGCACTATATTGTGTAAATCCCTCTGCACCCTCTCGTTGAGAAGCATATGTATTGCTATAAAAGTCATATATAAAGGGGATGTGCGTGTCATCTCGAATACTGTAGTTTTCGCTGTTAGCGTCAAATATTTTAGTAGCCAAATCAATAAAAACACCAGACCTGAAACGGTTGCCGCTCGCTGAAGGCTCACCAACTAAGCGCTTAAATCGGAAACTTGATTCTAGTAACACACTTTGCATTACTGAAAAGTATGAATTAAGACTTGCTAATTCCTCACGGGATAACCCATGGGGACTAATATTTCCTCGTTCAACATCATTCATTGTTTCACCTATATTATTTTTTATATATCCTTATAGCATTAAAAATTTAAATTTCTCGGAAATTAACAATATCAAATTGACAATCTCTCTTGATCCTAGGATAATGACATTAAATGGAGATAAATGATAATGATAGACTTTTTATTAATGGACGAAAACATTCTGTTTACAACATCCCTAGGTATCGTAGGCGCACTTAGCGTATTGGAATGTTTGTCATTCTTTTGTGGTTTTCTGCTTTCAGGCGCACTTGATGGCATCATGCCAGAATACGATCTAAGCATGCCTGAAAATCCGATTATGATAAAACTTGCATCAACATTCTGTTTTGGAAGGGTGCCATTTCTGATTATTTTAATTGTCTTTCTAACATTCTTTGGATCGATTGGTTTATTCATTCAGCAATATAGCATGTATAATTATGACGTCATTCTCCCACAAACACAAAATGCAACAGCATCATTTATTATTGCATGCATACTCACCTCCTGCTTTCTAAGACTTATCATCAAGATCATACCCAGCTGCTGTGACTCTGTCTCGCAAAGTAACTTAATTGGGGGAATCGGAACGATCATCACAGGCCATGCATCACAAAAAGAAGCAGCTCAAGCCAAAATCACCTTAAATGGGAAAACATACTATATTATGGTTAAACCGGACACACCATTAAACACTCTTCAAATGGGTTCAAAAATAATGGTCTCTCGACTTGAAAACAGCCACTATTATGCCGAGCCGATTGGCAGCATTGATAAGCAAGCCCAAACAGTGTAATATGAGCACTATCACAGAATAGTCTGAACATATAATTGGAGAACAATATGAACAACCTTGGATACATAAGCTACTACATTTCTTACTTCATACTTTGCATGCTTGCGGTCGGGCTTATGATGTCTAGGCTTTATAAGAAAGCACACAAAGAACTCTCATTTGTTAGAACAGGCCTAGGAGGGGAAAAAATAGTCATGAATGGTGGTGCATTGGTACTTCCATACTTCCACGATGTGATCTTTGTCAATATGAACACAATCAATCTTCCAGTTCATAGACAAGACGATCTTGCACTGATCACACAAGATAGAATGAGAGTTGATGTCGTTGCAGAATTCTACGTTAGAGTTCAGCCAACATCTGAATCAATCGCTAACGCAGCCCAAACACTTGGCCTTTTAACGACAGAGCCTCTCAAACTAAAGCAATTGGTTGAAGGTAAGTTCGTCGATGCCCTGCGCTCCGTTGCATCAGCAATGAGTATGGAAGAGCTTCACGAAAAGCGTGTAGACTTTGTGCATAAAGTGCAGAATGCTTTGATTGATGATCTTCTTAAAAATGGATTAGAACTTGAAACAGTCTCATTAACAAATCTTGACCAAACCAGCATGGATTATTTTAATCCCAATAATGCATTTGATGCTGAAGGTTTAACAAAGCTTACCGAGGCAATTCAAACCCGTAGAAAAAAAAGAAACGATATTGAGCAAGATACCGATATCCAAATTAAGACAAAAAATCTTGAAGCCACAAAAATCAAACTGGCATTGAAACGTGATGAAGAGTATGCTGAGTTTGAGCGTCAAAAAGAAATAGATGTCAAGCGATTTGAGCAAGCATCACTTACAGCAAAAGAACAAGCTGAAAACGAAAAAAAAGCAGAACAAGCTAGAATATTAAGCAACCAAGAAGTCGATGCCAGCAAAATTTCGGCTAAACTCGCAATTGAGCAAAAAGAAATCGATAAAAAGATTGCGATTTCTGAAAAATCAAAAGCAGAATCTATTGCAAAAGCTGAAGCTGAAAAAGCACTTGCTCATGCTGTTGCAGCAGAAGAGCAAGTTGTAACTGCACGAGAGCAAGAGATTGCAGAAAGGTTAAAGGTTTTAGAGCTTATTGAAGCAGCCAAGCAAGCAGAGTCTGACGCAATTGCAATCAAGGTTGCTGCAGAAGCTGAAAAAATGTCAACAATTGATAAAGGTAAGGCAATTCGTGAGCTTGCACAAGCAGAAGCTGACAAACTACAAATTACTGCTGAAGCTGAGGCACATGCTGAAAAAATAAAAGCTGAAGCTTCTGAAATCAAATATAGAGTTGAAGCTGCAGGTCACAGTGCAATTAACGATGCTGCAAACATACTCTCTGACAACCAGATATCCATGCAAGTCAAGATGAAGCTCATTGAAAACCTAGAAGGAATAATTAAAGAAAGCGTTAAACCTATGGAGAACATTGACGGTATTAAAATTGTTCAAGTATCGGGTCTTGGCGGATCAGGCCAAGCGAGCACATCCGCTTCTGAAAATAATGGCTTAGCAGATCAAGTAGTGAATAGTGCACTGAAGTACCGCGCACAAGCCCCTCTTCTAGACTCCCTGATGAAGGAAGTTGGCTTGGATGGAAAAGACATTAATGGGCTTCTGGCTCCTGAAAG
>MDTB01049325.1_pt1 | contig 13711 bp, 15 predicted proteins | sample 811161 | NCBI WGS metagenome assembly MDTB01 (sample SAMN05326650, study PRJNA326480) | marine metagenome | isolation source: seawater | place: Mediterranean Sea | collected 2009
AAGATGTGAATTAACGGGAATATCACCTTTAAAAGGTCACAACGTTAGCCATGCAAAAAACAAAACTAAAAGAAGGTTCTTACCAAATTTGAAAAAGGTTACTTTTAGAAGCGAAATATTAAAAAAGGATATAAAGTTGAATGTGGCTAATGCAGCCTTAAGAACTGTAGATTTTAAAGGTGGGTTAGACAAGTTTTTAATATCAGCAAAAAAATCGAAATTATCAAAAAAAGTAAAAAAAATAAAAGCCTCTATTTCAGCAAAATTATAAAATGAATTTGTTTTACAAACTATCAATTTTGATGGGGTTGATTGTAGTAATTTCAAATTTTCTTGTACAATACCCGATTAATTATTTTGGATTGAGTAATATTTTAACTTATGGTGCTTTTAGTTACCCAATTACATTTTTAATAACTGATTTGGCAAATCGAGCTTATGGAAAGTTTGTTGCAAAAAAAATTGTTTATATTGGTTTTACTATAGGAGTCTTATTGACATTATTTGTTTCAACGAATTTCAAAGATATTATTTCTATTAGAATAGCTATAGGTTCAGGAGTAGCTTTTTTTGTTGCACAAAATTTGGATATACAAGTTTTTGATAAATTGAGAAAAAAAAAATGGTTTATTGCTCCTCTAACTTCATCAATTCTAGGATCATTTGTGGATACTTTTTTATTTTTTTTAATTGCATTTTATGCGACGGGAATTTCTTGGGTAACATTAGCTATTGGAGATTTAGCGGTAAAATTAATAATTACATTAACAATGTTAATTCCTTTTAGACTAATGCTTAACAAAATCAAAGATTTCTCTGAAAATTCCACTTCTAATATTTGAAAATTAGTGAAGTGTTTTAGTATTTTTTTTAACAAATAAATCAGTCAACTGGTTTATCATGACGTCACCTAAGTCTTGAACATCTGTGATTTTAACTGCTCTACTATAGTATCTGGTTACATCATGACCAATACCTATTGCTAATAATTCAATATTAGATTTATTTTCAATCCATTTGACTGTTTTTTTTAAATTTGTTTCTAAGTAGTCACTGGTATTTGTAGAAAGTGTTGAGTCGTCTACTGGCGCACCATCTGATATAACCATCAAAATTTTCCTGTCCTCTTTTCTTTTATTCATCGTATTGAAAGCCCATTTGAGAGCCTCACCATCTATATTTTCTTTTAGCAGACCTTCTTTCAACATAAGACCCATATTATTTTTAGCTTGTCTCCATTGCATATCTGCAGACTTGTAAATAATATGCCTTAAGTCATTTAGTCTGCCTGGTAAATTTGGTTTATCATTTTTCATCCATTTTTCGCGAGACGATCCACCTTTCCAATGTTTTGTAGTAAATCCCAAAATTTCTACTTTAACCAGACATCTCTCTAAGGTTCTGGAAAGAATATCTGCACAAATAGCTGCCACAGAAATAGGCTTTCCTCTCATAGAACCAGAATTATCAATTAATATTGTTACTAGTGTATCTTTAAATTCAATATCTTTCTCTTTTTTAAATGACAACGAATTAAAAGGATCTATTATGACTCTTGAAAGTTTAGAGGTATCTAACAGGCCTTCTTCTAAATCAAAATTCCAAGATCTATTTTGCTTTGCCAATAATTTTCTCTGAAGTTTATTTGCTAACTTTGATATGAAATTTTTCAATTGTAATAATTGTTGATCTAAATTTTTTCTAAGTCTTGCAAGTTCTTCTGCATTTTCGAGTTCTTCTGCTTTAATTATCTCATCAAATTCTTCAGTATAAGTTTTATACCTTAAGTCTCCGAGATTTGTATTTCTTTTCTTTTTAAGATCTGGTCTTAAGCTATCTTGTATTTCAATTTCTTCGTCACTTTGATCTGATTCTTTAGCTATATGTTCAACATCAGGTATTCCACTATCAATAGACATCTCATCGATTTTATCCGCTTCTTCTTTTGTCTTTTGCTCACGATTTTCTGATTCAGATTGTTTGTTTTCATCCTTTTTTTCTTCATCTCTTTCTCTCTCTTCGTCAGTGTTTTCGTCTAAACTCATTTTTGAGATTAATTCTGACACTAGAGAATTAAATTTATCCTGATTTAGGGCAAGATTCTTTAGATCATCTATTTTGCTTTTAAATTGTTCATTAAGATCTTTGTTATAAGATTTCAATTTTTTATTTATTTGATTTTCATTTTTAAAATCTAAAAATTTTACTCTTAAATAGTTTTCAAATGACTCAATTATTTTGTCCTCACTACTTTTTAAGTCCAAATCCAAAATTCTTTTTTGGTAAAATTTTTCGATATTATTTTTTACTCCCTTAAAATAGGTTATTCCAATTTTTTCACATCTGATTTTTTCAGAAATATTATAAAGTTTTTTTGCAATGATACCTCTTGGCTCATACTTTTTTAAAGTTTTTTTATTTGAAAATCTAAATCTTAATGATTTCGAGTCAGCTATAGCTCTGATTTCTTCATAGTTTAATTTATTTTTTGTTTGAATTAAATCTGGAAGTTGTATTGAGATTTTATCCGCTTTTGATACCTGATTTCCAAAAAAAACTTGAATTTTTTGTGAATTTGATAAAGATCTAACAGTTGAGCTTATAGCAGTTTTAAAGTCCTCTAGCTTTTCTTTTTTTGTATTCACGTTAAATTGAGATATTAATTGAAGACTCTGGAAGATCTTCACCAAAACATCTTTGATAATATTCTGAAATTATTTTCTTTTCTAAATCATCACATTTATTTAAGAAAGTAACTCTAAATGCGTAGCCTTTGTCTTTAAAGATATCTGTATTTTCAACCCAGTGCAAGACAGTCCTTGGACTCATGACAGTAGAGATGTCCCCGTTTATAAAACCTTTTCTTGTTAAGTCAGCAACCTTTATCATACTGGATATTAACTCTTTACCTTTCTCATTATTGAAACCTTTATTTTTAGATAGAACAATCTCTTGTTCTTTTTCAAATGGGAGGTAGTTGAGAGTTGATACAATGTTCCATCTATCCATTTGCCCTTGATTAATTTGTTGAGTTCCATGATAAAGACCGGTTGTGTCACCTAAACCAACAGTGTTAGTCGTAGCAAAAATTCTGAAAAAATCATGTTGTTCTAAAACTTTATTTTTATCCAACAAAGTAAAATTTCCTTGGCTTTCCAGAATTCTTTGTATCACAAACATCACGTCAGGCCTACCAGCATCGTATTCATCGAAAACCAATGCCACAGGATTTTGGATTGACCATGGAAGAATTCCTTCTTTAAATTCTGTAACTTGTTTTCCTTCTTTTAAGATGATCGCGTCTTTGCCTATTAAATCAATTCTACTAATATGACTATCTAAGTTTACTCTTATGCATGGCCAATTAAGTCTAGCAGCTACTTGTTCTATATGTGTGGATTTACCTGTTCCATGGTAACCTTGAATTAAAACTCTTTTATTAAAAGAAAACCCAGCTAAAATTGCTAAAGTTGTATCTTTGTTAAATTTGTAGTCAGGATCAATTTTTGGAACATACTCATTTTTTTTAGAAAATGCGTTTATTTTCATATCGCTATCAAAACCAAAGATTTGTTTAACTGACAACTTTATATCAGTTTTTTGTAAAAGTTGAGATGTACTCATTTTTTGCCTAAAGTTTTTTTTAGTTGACTATATGCTAAAGTTATTTTTTTCAATTTATCCTCAAATTTTTTGCTCCCTCGGTTTTTATCAGGATGATATTTTTTTACAAGTTCTTTAAATTTTGATTGAATTTTTTCCCATTTTACCTCCTCATTTAACTCCATTACTTGAAGAGCGTCTCTATCAGTTTGAGAAATTTTGGTTTTTTTAAAATCTTTATAATTTGATGTTTTAAAAATATTAAGCTTGTCATCTAATGCATTATTCCAAAGAATATTAAAAAAATTTTCAGAGGACCCAAAATTTTTTGTTGATTTATGCCAAGTAAGATCTGATTTAATAAAAAACTCAATTTCTTGATCATTCATATTTTCAAAATAATTCCAACTTTTATTAAAAATTTTTATATGTTTAAGGCAAAGAAGCTTGAAGTTCCTGCTGTTGTCTTTCTCAATAGGAGCTTTATATGACCCTAGTTCATTGCAGTTTTCCCAATCACAAATTATTTTCATTAATTTAATCTATATAGTAAAATTAAAAAAATGAATAATTATTTTGAAGAAATAAAGGAAAAATTGTCAAGACAAATAAAATTTGAGCAGATAGAAATTATTGATAACTCAGAAAAACATCAGCACCATAAATTTTTTGTTAAAGACAAATATCATCTTCACCTGAAAATCAAGTCTCAATATTTAAGATCTCTCACAAAGTTAAACGCTCAGAAAATTATTATGAAAATACTAAAACAAGATTTAAAATCAAAAATTCACGCCCTTGAAATCAGTGTTGAATAATTTTATGAGACAATTTTTTTAATTTAATTGTTGAAATCTTATTTTTGTTTGGCTCAGTTGTTTTACCAATATTTTTTAAAAGAATAAAATTTATTTTACTATCATTATTTTTTTTGTCCTGTTTTAAATAAGGTATTAAAGATTCAATAGATTTCTTTTTTGAAAATTTTTTGTAAGTATATGTGAGATTGTTCTTTTCATAAATTTTTTTAATTTCATCTAAAACTTTGGGTCTGCAAATTTTTTTAACAACTGAAAGTCTAGTGGCCAAGATCATCCCTGATAAAACTGCTTCCCCATGAGTATTTTTTTTAGAGTAGTTATTCTTCACTTCAATAGCATGAGCAAAAGTGTGACCGAAATTAAGTTTCATTCTAATATTTTTTTCATTCACATCTTTGTTGACAAAAAACATTTTTATTTCACAACTTTTTTTGATTGCATAAACCAGAGCATTATTATTTTTTGATAAAATTTTTTTAGAATTAATTTTCAACCAATTAAAAAATTTTCTGTCTTTTATAATCGCATGTTTTAAGATTTCTGCGAATCCACAAATCATTTCTTTTTTAGGAAGAGTTTTCAAAAATGATATGTCAACAATAACTAACTTGGGTTGATTAAAAGAACCTATTAGATTTTTTCCGTAAGATGAATTCACACCTGTTTTTCCTCCAATAGCAGAATCAACTTGAGCAAGTAAAGTAGTTGGAATGTTTATAAAGTTTATACCCCTTTTATAAATACTAGCTACAAAACCTGCTATATCTCCTGCTATACCACCACCAACACTTATGATTAAATCAGATCTGTTAAAATTTTTCGTGAAAAGTTTGTTTAGTAATTTATTTACACTTATTAAAGACTTATTTTTTTCATTTGAGTCAAAATTATAAATAAGTAAATCAAAGTTTTTAAATTTTTTACTTAAGCTAATCTTAAAATTTTTTGGAACATTATTATCAACTATAAAAGCAACTTTTTGGACCTTAGGACACAAAGTCATTACTTTTTTAAATAAAATTTTAAGCGTATTTTTGCCGATAATGACAGAATAATTTTTTGTGCCTTTAAATTTTATCTCTTGTAGATTCATACAGTTTAAATATCTTATTTGTTATTATTGTGGAAGATAAAGAATTACACTTAATTCTAAAGTCTGCTTCATTGTAAGTTTTCTTTCTCTCCAAATAAATTTTATTTATTGTTTCGACTAAATTTTTTTTATACAACAACGGCCTTTTTTTAGATTTATTTAATCTTTTAATCAATAAATTTGTATTTACATCCAGCCAAAAACTAATACACAATTCTTTTACTTTTTTTCTTACAGAGTTATTTAAAAAAGCCCCACCTCCTAATGCTATAACTGCGTCAGTTTTTTTTAGCTCTCTTAAAGTGATCTTATTTTCTAATAATCTGAAATAATTTTCACTTTTATTTTTGAATATAAAATTTATCGAGGAATCTTCTTCGTGCTCGATAATTTTATCAACATCAATAAAGCTAAATGATAGCTTTTTAGCTAAGCTTTTACCGATAGTTGATTTTCCAACACCCATCATACCAGTTAAAACAAGGTTTTTACTCAATTTCTAATCCGATTTAAAATTTGATTTTTCATAAATATGTCTTATTTATTGAGTTTAAATCAATTCTTAAAGTATGCAACTTAAATACAATAGACAGCCAAGTTTAGGAAATTCTTTGCTCAAAATAATAATTAAACTATTATTTGTGATAGTAATTTTTGTAATTGCAATTTTCCTTATTGAAAAAATTAAATTTCCAAGCCCAAATAAAAAATACGATATTGATATTTCAAATGATATTAAAAAGCTTTAAAATTTTTTTTTGCTTATTAATAACAATTTTGTCTTTTACAACTCTTAAATGTGAGGAGAAAATCGATATTTGGAAAAATACAACCAAAGATAAAAATAAAAATGAAATTTCTATTAAAAAAGAAAATGAAAATAAAATAGATTTTGAAAAAATTCTTAAATCTAGTGATAAAAAAACCATTGTAGAAAACGATATAATTAACGAAGAGCAAGAAATCCAAATATTTGGAATTTATGATCCGGCTGAATATAATTTTAGTTTAAATATGTGGTCTTCCACTAGAGCAGAAGATGTACGAGCAAGTATTAAAAGAATTAAAAAAATTAATTTATCGAAAACTTCGAATGAAATTTTGGAGAATATCTTATTATCTTTTTCATATCCTCCAATCGGTATGCAAGAAAAAGAATTTGTAAAACTAAAAGTAGACTGGTTAATTGAAAATAACCGTTCAGACTTAATAGAAATGTTTCTAAAACAAAATAAAGAATTTGAGGGCAAAAAAAAAGCTGTCCAATATTTAGTTGATGAAAATATCGCAAATGCAGATTTAAAAGCTGGTTGTGATAAAATTGAATTTATAGATACAACTATTAAAGACTCATATCTTGAAAAATTCAAAATTTATTGCTTAGTTTTTAATAAAAAAAAATCTCAAGCTCAACTTTTACTTGATCTTTTGAGAGAGCAACAACAATCTGATAATTTTTTTGATGATAAAATTAATTTTCTTCTAGGCATTTCTAATAAAACCACTGACAAAATTAATGAAGAAAATTTACTAAATTTTTATCTTTCAAGTATAACTATAAAAGATTTTTCATACACTCCATCAAAAAAAACTAAAAAAGAAATCTGGAAATATCTAAACGCGGCTAATTTAATCAATTTAGAAGATCTTTCTGACAAAAATAAGATTAAAGATTTAGAGCAAGCAGCTAATGCAGGACAAGTTGACGAACAATTAATATTCAACATATATAAGCAAATTCCTTTCAGCTTGAGTAATTTGATAAATGCTAAAAATTTGTATCAAACCTATGAAGGTTTAGAAGCAAGATCATTAATTTATCAAAAATATCTTCTTTCAGAAGACGCTTCATCAAAAGTGGAATATTTGTTTATTTTAGAGGATTTATTCAAGAAAGACAACTTATCAAAAGTTTTTAAAAAAAAATTAAGCGATAATCTTAAAGAAGTTGATCTTAAAAAAATACCCAAAAAATATCTAGAGGAAATTGATAGAAGGGTATTATCTGATGAGGAATTAAATATTGGAAAAGTTAAATATAACGATAAAATTTTGCATCAATCAAAAATTATAAAATTTTATATTGAAAAGGAAGAGGAAAAAAAAATACAAAAAGATATTGATAAGATATTTAGAAAAATAAGTAAAAATAAAAAATACTTTTATTCCGCTAAAGATTTAGCTTTAGTCGATGCTTTATCTAAAGACGGTTTTAAAATTCCTCAAACTTTTAAAAGAGACGAACTGGTTAAAAAATATATTGTACCAAAAAATTTATTACAACTAATAGAAAAAAAACAAAACGCTTTCTTAGCATTAAAAATAGTTGAGATTATAGGAGAAGATGAACCGTATCAGTTAGATCCAGAAACTATTTATTTTGTAACAAATCTTCTTAATGAAATGGGCCTAATTGAAATTAGAAATAAAATTTTAATTTCAGCTCTACCACAGAGAGTTTAATTATCTTATCATTGTTTAAATATGTCAAAAAAATCAATTATAATTGAGCCAGATCCAATACTTAGAAAAAAAAGTGACAATGTAGAAAAAATAGACAACGAGTTAAGAAAACTCTTAGACGATATGTTAGAAACAATGTATGCAGCTCCTGGAATAGGTTTAGCAGGTGTCCAAGTAGGAGTGCTTAAAAGATTAATAGTTATTGACATTACAAAAGAAGATCAAAAAAAAAATCCTTTATTTCTTATCAACCCGAAAATAACTTTTAAGTCTGAAAATACCTCAATATATGAAGAAGGTTGTTTATCTCTGCCTGGTCATTACGCAGAAATAGAGAGACCAGCAGAGTGTCATTTGAAATATTTAGATTATTATGGAAAAGAAAAAAATTTAAAAGCAGATGGTCTCTTAGCTACTTGTATTCAGCATGAAATTGATCATTTAAATGGAATTTTATTTATTGATTATTTGTCCAAAATTAAAAAAGATATGATAATAAAAAAACTTAAAAAAAACAAAAAAGAACTTGATAAAATCGTTCTTTAAAATAAATGGCATTAAAAATAATTTTTATGGGAACACCGGAATTTGCTGCTCCTATTTTAAAATCTATCAATAAGTCAAAACACAAAATATTATGTGTCTATACTCAACCTCCTAAACGTAGTAAACGAGGATTAAAAGTTAATTATTCTCCAATTTATGAAACTTCTAAAAAGTTAAAATTAAACTTAAGACATCCCTTTAGTCTTGATAATGAAAAAGAAATAGAATATTTAAAAAAAATTAATCCTGATGTAGTTGTTGTTGTTGCTTACGGTCATTTAATACCAAGAAAAATTTTAGATTTAGATGGAATTAAATTTATAAATATCCATCCGTCGCTGCTACCTAAGTGGCGAGGAGCTGCTCCAATCCAGAGGTCTTTAATTGAAATGGATAAAGAAACTGGTATTTCGATAATGAAAATAGTTCCAAAATTAGATGCAGGTCCTTATATGTCTCAAATTAAAATTAAGATTGATAAAGATGATAATTACGAATCTCTAAGTGAAAAACTGTCAAATCTAGGTTCAAAAATGATTTTAGATGCTTTAGAGAAAATTGAAAAAAATGATTTAAAATGGGTCGATCAAGATGAAAGCAAAGCTTCTTATGCGAAAAAAATTGAAAAAAAAGAATCAGAAATTAATTGGAATATACCAGCTGATAAAATAATTGCAAAAATCAAAGGATTAAATCCATATCCTGGAGTATGTTTTAAACATAATCTATCAAAATTTAAAATAATTGATGCAATTGAAATAAATCAAATAGGTAAAGCCGGTGAAATCATAGACAATAACTTAACAGTAGCGTGTAAAAAAAATGCTATAAGAATTTTATTAATTCAAAAAGAAGGAAAAAAAATTTTAAAAACAAAAGATTTTTTAATTGGATATAAATTCAAAAAAGGAGAATATTTGAGTTGAAATACAATTATCAAATCATTATTGAATATTTAGGCACTAATTTTGCAGGTTGGCAAATTCAAAAAAACGGAAAATCAATACAAGGGGAAATAGAAAAAGCACTTTCAAAAACGTTAAAATCTCGTGTAAAAATAATTGGCTCAGGAAGAACGGATGCAGGAGTAAATGCTTGGGGACAAAGTGCCAATTTTTTTTGTAACAAAAAAATAACTAATTTTTTTAAAATTTTAACTACAATAAATTTTTATTTGAATAAAAAACCTATTTCAGTAATCAAAATAAAAAAAAAAAACGCAAGATTTCATGCCCGTCATAGTGCTAAGAAAAGAGAATATGAGTATATCATATCAAATCGGATTGCAAAGTTGTCAATTGACAAGAATAGAAGTTGGCTGGTTAAAAAAAAATTAAATATTTTGAAAATGAAAAAAGCCGCTAAATTTTTTATTGGCAACCATAATTTTTCTACTTTCAGATCTTCCTCGTGCACTGCAAGGTCCCCAGTAAGGACAATATCTAAAGCCAACGTGAAGAAAAAAAATGGTAAAGTAATAATTACATTTGCATCAAGATCTTTCTTGCAGAAGCAAGTAAGATCAATGGTAGGCTGTTTAAAGTATGTAGGTGAAAATATTTGGGAACCAAACAAAATTAAATTTTTACTGAAAGCAAAAAAAAGGAAATTTTGTGCACCACCTGCTCCAGCAGACGGACTTTATCTTAAAAAAGTTTTTTATTGAATGTTATTACCTTTAGATAATTTAATTTTATTTTTTTCCAAATTAAATTTTTAACGCAAGATTTTGATTTTTTCGAGTAAAATAAGCTTTTACTTTTACTTTTTTTTAAGGAAAGAATTTTTCTTATTAAATCATCGTCTTCTTTGTAACTAACCACATAATTTCTAAAATTTGAACCTGTTTGTTTACTACAAACAACTGGAAGACCAAATGACATATATGTTAAAATTTTTCCTTGTATACCTGATGCTATTTTTAAATTTGATAAGCCACAAATAACGTTTTTCATATATAGGTCCAGTTTTTTTTTAATTCCTAGTACTTTAACATTATTTAGTTTAGATAAATTTTTTTGATCATATTCACCAATATTTCCTATAATATGAAATTGTAATCTTGGATATTTTTTATTTAATTTTGGCAAAATATTTACGGCAAAATCTCTGCAGGCTAGTTTATTTGGTAAGTAATTTAAATTTCCAATGAATAAAATTTTAAAATTTTCCTTTGAAAAAGTAAACTTATTTCTATTCGATTTTTCAACAGACTCAGTTATATTAAAAATTTTCTTCTGAAAAATTTTGTTAATAGTTTTAATTTCATTTTTTGAGTATAAAATTATTCTATCAAAGTTATTAAAGATTTTCTCTTCTATTCTTTTGACCAAAAAACTTTCCAAAAAATAAATATATTTCAACGGATTTATGAAACTTAAATTTTTATAAGTTTGAAAATAATTTTTTGAGTATAGATCTCCCATTTCCAAAATAGTTTTGCCTGAAAAATCTTTAGGGAAATATTGTGATGATCTTATTTGATGAAAAAAAAGTATATCATATTTATTTGCATTTTTTTTAATAAATTCGTTCATATCTTTAGAAAAGAAAAGCCCGAATTGAATAGGATTGATTTTTAAAAAAGATATAAAACAATAATATATTTTTTTTATGAGGTTAGGATATTTAAACAGTATATCATTTTTACTATTTAAACCTGACCTTTTTTTGTCATTTAAAAATATGACATCTATATCGTTTTTTTTTTTTTAAATATTTTATAATTCTCTTAGCTCTTATTACATCTCCTGAATATCTACCAGAGAAAGGATTTCTTATAGTAATAAATAAAATTTTTTTCACTTTTTTATTTAATTCTCTTATTTTTTTTTAATCTCCACCTAGAACCTTCTCGAAGAATATAACCTACACAATTTTTAGCTTTACATTTACAAGGATAGTTTCTGTAGTCCGCATCATAACCAAATCCATAATCGTAAGATAATTCCTCACCTTTCTTAATATTTTTCATAGCAAAGACCCAAACTTTCAATCCTGTGCCAAAAACTTCACAGTTTGGATCACACGAATGATTTATCAATCTTGCAGTATTAAATTTAAAATCACCATCAAGATCATATCTTTTATTTATATTGAATAGATATACAGGTTTATTATTGTCGTATTTAGGATTAGTATCACTATGTTTTACTGATATAATTTTCCCTTTATATTCAATTATTTTTGTTCCTTTGCTTATATCACAATTTGCATATAAACCATTTTTATCAATTTTGGATTTTTTGATTTTATATAACTTCACTTAAAATACTCTACTAAAATATTGTTATATATTTTTGTAAGTTTTCTTAAGTCTTTCAGAGAAACACATTCGTCAACTCTGTGCATAGTTTTATTTACTAAACCAAATTCAAAGCATGGAGTAATTTTCCTTATAAATCTTGCATCAGAAGTTCCGCCTGTTGTTGAAAGTTTAGGATTGATGTTTGTTATTTTTTTTATAATTTTTTTTGCCATTAAAACAGTTTTTTCTGGCTTTGTTAAAAAAGCTTCCCCATTTGCTATAAAATCAATTCTATAATTACACTTATTTTTTTTACTTATTCTTTTAACAATAAAATTAATTTTTTTTTTTAAAGAATTTGAAGTATGTAAATTATTATATCTAATATTAAATTGAGCCCTTACTCTAGCAGGAATTACGTTGTGAGCCTTATTGTCTACATTTATTGATGTAAACTCTAAATTTGAAGGTTGAAAATTTTTATTACCTCTATCAAGTTTTTTTTTCTTAAGATTATTACATATAGAAATCATTGCATTTATAGGATTATTTGATAGATGAGGATATGCTATGTGGCCTTGAGTTCCTTTGATTTCAATTTTCCCTGACAAACTTCCTCTTCGACCAATTTTTATCATTTCTCCAAGTTTATTTGGATTTGTGGGCTCACCTACTATGCAAAAATCAATTTTCTCTCTCTTTTTTTTTAAGTACTCTACAACTTTTTTTGTTCCATTTATTGCGTAACCTTCTTCGTCACCGGTAATTAAAAAACTAATTGATCCATTAAATTTTTTATTTTTTTGTAAAAATTTACTTACAGCTGCTACAAAACAAGCTATTGAACTTTTCATATCATTAGCACCTCTTCCGATTAAATAATTTTTTTTAACTGAGGGCTTGAATGGATTGATAGTCCAATCTTTTATATTTCCAGGTGGCACTACATCAGTGTGACCAGCGTAACAAAAATTTGGTCCTTTTTTACCTAATCGCGCATAAAGATTTTTTATAGGCTTACTTTTTTTGTCTTTAAATTCAAGTATTTTACAATTAAAGCCTAATTTTTTTAATTTTTTACTTAGAAATTTAATTGCTCCTGCATCATTTGGGGTAATGCTGGGAAATCTTATTAAATCTTTAGATAGTTGTAATTCGTTTATTATAGTCATTTGTCTCTAAGTAAGTCATTAATAGAAGTTTTGTTTCTAGTTTTCTCATCAACTTTTTTTACTATAACTGCACAATACAATGATGGTCCATTAGGATTCGATTTATTAGGTAAACTTCCTGGAACCACGACTGAATATGCAGGTACTTTGCCAAAATGTATTTCCCCAGAGTTCCTATCTATTATTTTTGTAGATGCTCCAATATAAACTCCCATTGACAATACTGCGCCCTCCTCTACCAAAACACCTTCTGCAATTTCAGATCTAGCCCCAATAAAACAATTATCTTCAACAATCACTGGACCAGCTTGAAGTGGCTCTAACACTCCTCCGATACCCGCACCTCCAGAAATATGACAATTTTTTCCAATTTGAGCACACGAACCAACTGATGCCCAAGTGTCAATCATTGTACCTTCATCAACATACGCTCCAAGATTTACAAAGCTTGGCATTAATACAACATTTTTAGCAATAAACGCTCCTCTTCTCACAACTCCATTAGGAACATGACGGTATCCTACTTTTTTCCAAACTTTCTCATTCCATTTGACAGTTTTTCCAGGGACTTTGTCATACCAAGTAGTATAAGGACCTTTCATCATCTCCATTTTATTTATTCTAAAGCTCAACAAAATAGCTTTTTTAATCCATTGGTTAACAACCCAAATACCGTTTTGTTTGTTTGCTACTCTAATTTTTCCACTATCAACTAAATTAATAGTTTCATTAATAGCTTTTATTAATTTTTTATCTGATTTTGGAC